>Ga0302324_100000667_pt1 | contig 87268 bp, 76 predicted proteins | sample Palsa_T0_1_FD_201949 | JGI IMG/M metagenome (GOLD analysis project Ga0302324, IMG submission 201949) | Peat permafrost microbial communities from Stordalen Mire near Abisko, Sweden - Palsa_T0_1 | ecosystem: Environmental > Terrestrial > Soil > Palsa > Peat permafrost | place: Sweden: Abisko...
CGTATCTGGCCGTGACTTGATACTGGCCTCCAGGGAGGTCATTGACTGTGGCAGAAACAGCGCCACTCTTGAGCGTGACCTCGCCCAGACCTGTGTTCGATGCAGGACTGGCAGTGCTGACCAAGGCAACGTCACCCGATGGTGTGCCTCCGCTCCCGGCGACACCCACACTCACGTTGACTGGAGTGCCGTGCGTAAAGGTCGTGGAGCTGAGACTGAAAGTAGTAGTCGTAGGTTTAAACGTGAGTGAGTTCCAATCATTGACAAGGAGATTGGCGTCCACACTGCCCAGGCCGGTGGCTAGATCGTAGCCGGTGCCCGCGTAGTAGCCGAGCGTGTAGAAACCAGACGTGTTGTCCGTGGCCGTGCTCAGAGTGCAATTTGGGCTGTCCGGCTGGCACGGCACAATATTGCTGCCGACCGTGACATCGTGAAATGCCGACGGATGCTGGGCGGCAAGCGGGTAGAGAGTGTAGTTCGCTTGGCCCTGGGCTCCGTACTTCTGATTGATGAGGGCCATGATCCCCGCCATCGCGGGCGACGATGCCGACGTGCCGCCGACCACACCGATGGTCAGGTCTCCGTCCGAAATGATGCACTCGTCCGTGGCCGCACAAAAGGGATACAAGGTGTCATTCTCGCCCGCCGCGGCAAACAGCGAAACATCCGGAAGGTCGCGCACGCCATCTGTCGGCACTCCGGTTCCGCTCTGCCACGAAGGTTTGGCGTAGCCCGCGGTGCAGGAGGAATAGGTGCCGTTCGAACCCTCCGTTCCCGTTGCGCAACTGCTGGGTCCGCCGCTGCCAGCGACAATGGACGACATATTGGAACTATAGACGCCGCCTGTAGAAAGGTTCAGTCCAAAGGGCCGGTTCCACGGCTGCTCCGGAACCGGCTGAAGAAGAGACGTCGTGGGAAATATTGTAGGCGTGAGGTCCCAGTAGGTCGCCAGCTGCGTCTGTTGTGCCGAGGAAGTGCCGTTGTAGCTGGTGTAATAGAAATCTATGCCGCCCACCGAAATGTTCCAGGGAGTTGACGAAATTCCGTTGACCGCGATGCCATCCTGCGCCACTTGTTCTTCGTCGAAGTCATCGCAGCCCGCCGGGCCACCGTCGCCGGCCGAAACAAACGGCGTCTGCCCCTGTGCGGTCGCTTGCTCCCACACACCAGCCCAGAATTGATTGCCGGACGAACCTAAATCCTGCTCACAGGTGCCATAGCTTGTGCTGAGGACCGTGGCCACGTCGTCATCGACCGCCCGCTGGGCCGCGAGGTTAAGCCCGTTTTGCAGCGACGAACCCGCCGAAGTATAAAGATTGACGGTTGCCCCCGGGGCGACCGCGCCGGAAACCTCCACATCTAAATACGATTCCACGACGGCGCCGTTCTGCCCCGGATCTTCGCCATCGATAACGACGTTAAGCGGGCTCGCCGGAAGTCCGTAGAACGAACGATACGTGGCGACCACAGTGGGATCCACATTCGAAGCCCCGATGATGCCGATGGTGACGCCGCTCCCCGTGATCCCCGCCGTGTAAAGAGGATTCAAATCGTATTGCAGTGCAAAATCACCGGGTCCAAGGTTCAGCAGGTCATTCCCGCTGGGAAACGTCCACTGCGGGACCAGCCGGTGCGTGCTGCGGTCGTATGTTGCCTTCCCCACAAATTCCACATACGACTTCGGGGGGAAATCGTTCATCGGACTGATACCGGTGACCACAGACGCGAGCGCGGCTGGTATTTGCGGGTCGTGGTTGTTGGCATGGTGCTCTACCCCGTTGACGAGGTACGTGTGAATCTCAGTATTGAAGGCTTCGCGGAGTTGTCCGGCGTTGCCGGAGAATTCGATGGCGGTCTTGCCCTTGGTGACGCGCGCAACTGAAAAGCCATGCGCCTGCAGCCACGCGGTCACTGCCGCGATATCGGAATCAGCCGGACCGTAGAGGCTGCCCAACTGCTCCGGCTTCAGCCATTGGTGATAGCTGGCGCTGCCGGAAGTGTGGGCATCGTGAATGAATTCGCGGAGCGCAAACTCTTGTTCAGGCGACCGCTGGAGCAGCAGAAACATGCGCTCCGCCGGAAAAGAGTCGGGAACTGCGCCCTGGTCAAAGCGAGGCTGGGCGAGCGGATGCACGTTGCCCTGAAGAGTGACGCGAAAGCGATCGTCGATCGGCTGGGTGATGCAGGCCGCGGGCTGGGATTGCGCGAGCGCGAGGCTGCTGGCGATAGCAGCGAACAGAACCAGGAAACAAAGAAACCAGGAACGAGGGAAGGGGCAAAGCATTTAGACCTTCCTATTCGACGTCTGCAGCGTCCATTCACCAAGGCACGCGCGCGACAGCGCCGCTCTGGCCCTATTCGCGCAATCGTGCGCCGCGGTCAGGGCGCGGCAGAGCGCGGTTCATGGATGGAAATGCAACTGCCATCCAAATTGTGCAAACAGTAGCACGCTTTCGGATGGTGTGTCTATGACTGAACGCACAGTGTGGGATCTTTCCCAACACCCGCGCGGTGTGCACCGCAGCGAATCAAGTATGCCACCCTGCGAACTCCTAGAACCCTGTTTCCACATGTTAAAATAGAGCTTCCATGGCTACGATTCCCCGCAGAAAAACCGTCACAGCCGTCGTCGGCGGCGTTCGCGTCGGCTCGGATGCACCCATCGTGGTGCAGTCGATGACCAACACCGACACGGCCGACATCCCCTCGACCGTCCAGCAGTGTGCCGCCCTCGCCCGCGCCGGCTCGGAACTGGTGCGCATCACCGTCAACAACGAAGAGGCTGCCGCCGCCGTTCCTCACATTGTTGAGCAACTCGACAAGCAGGGTCTGCGCGTGCCCATCATCGGCGACTTCCACTACAACGGACACCTTCTGCTGACCAAGTATCCCGAGTGCGCCCGCGATCTTGCCAAATACCGCATCAATCCTGGCAACGCCAGCATTGGACGCACCGGCGACTCGAATTTCCGCACCATGATTGAAGTCGCGGTGAAGTATCAGAAGCCGGTGCGCATCGGCGTGAACTGGGGCTCGCTCGACCAGGCCCTGCTCACCCGCATGATGGACGAGAACTCCATGCTCGCCGAGCCCAAAGACGCCCGTGAGGTCACCATGGAAGCCATGGTGGTGAGCGCGCTGGATTCCGCCGCTCTGGCACAGAAGTTCGGCCTGCGCGCCGATCAGATTATCCTGAGCGCAAAAGTCAGCGGCGTGCAGGATTTGATCGACGTTTACCGCGCCCTCGCCGCCCGCTGCGACTATCCCTTGCACCTCGGTCTCACCGAAGCCGGCATGGGAGCCAAGGGCGTAGTCGCCTCTAGCGCCGCCATGGGCGTGGTTCTACAGGAAGGCATCGGCGACACTATCCGCGTCTCGCTAACTCCGGCGCCCGGCGGCGACCGCACCGAAGAAGTTCGCGTCGCGCAGCAGATTCTGCAATCCATGGGCATTCGCAGCTTCACGCCGCAGGTCACGGCCTGCCCCGGTTGCGGACGCACCACCAGCACCTTCTTCCAGGAAATGGCCGAGCAGATTCAGACCTACTTGCGCGAACAGATGCCTGCATGGAAAAGCCGCTACATCGGCGTCGAAGAAATGAAGCTGGCCGTGATGGGCTGTGTGGTCAACGGTCCTGGCGAGTCGAAGCATGCCAACATCGGCATCTCTCTGCCCGGAACGTTCGAGGAGCCCAAGGCCCCCGTCTATGTGGATGGACGCCTGTTCACCACGCTCAAGGGCGATCACATCGTGGCCGAGTTCATCGCGATCCTCGATGAGTACGTCGATTCCCACTACGCGGCCAGGGAAGAAGCAACAGTGAAGGCGTAGATTTTCTGGCTGATGTTCTCTTCGGCGGTCCGTCTACGTTCACTGTCCCGCCAGCAGGAAAACCGGCGTCTGCGGCAACGCGAGCGGGACGGCCGTCCCGGAATCGGTGGTCAAGCCCACATTGGAAAAAGTGAAGGCGCACTCGAATTGCGTGCTCGACAACCCTGTCGCCAGCACCGTCAACGTGAGTGAGTCGAGATAAGTCCCAGTCGTCAACCCGGAAATGGAAACGCTTTGTCCGGGCAGGAATGTGTTTGCCGCCTGAAATGTGACCACATTGTTCGTAATCGAGAACGCCGTGATCGTTGCGGCGGCGCAACTGGGTTGCGTGCACGCCTGCGGGGGCGCAACCAGGTCCGTGAGCACAGTATCGGCTGTAACGCCCCCGCCTGAGTTGTTGGCATTGTTGCCGGTCGTAATAATGTCGGCGATGGCGCCGGCGTCGCACATGCTCACATAGACGCGGCTTCCATCCAAGGAGGCCGTGGTGAACACTCGGAAGCGCGCCGTACCGGGCGCAGCCGTGGTACCCGGCGAATACAAAGTACCGGGCGCCGTGGCGCAGGCGGCGACCGGCGGCACGGCATATTGATTCGGCAGGAATGAGGAACTCAGCAGAGTCAGAGTCGGCGCGCTGGGATACTTCACCGTGAAAGTGTTGGCGTCAAACACGGTGAGTCCAGGGATGACGCATGGACCCGATACCCCACTGCCCGCAGGACAGGATATCTCCGTCTGATAGCTGGCAACATAAAACCGGCTGCCATCGGGCAGAGCTGTCACCGAAACCGGAGTGCACCCAGTGGAACACGCAGCCGATCCTGACGTGAACGGAATGGTCGTCAACAGCATTGGCGTGTCGTTGGCTCCTCCGGTATCGGAAAAAACATATACCAAGCCGGTCACCGGATTCGGCACATACAGGCGGTTCAGATTCGGATCAAGGTAAATGAAGTTTGCGCCGGCTCCAACCGGAAGGCTGCTCGTGACCGTGTCCGTAGCCGTATCAATCGTCACCAATTGTCCATCGCCCTCGGTCACCACATAGATCTTCTGGCTATCGCCCCGCGCCACCACCCACTCCGGCGCGACTCCGGAGAAACCGGTGACCGTGTTCAGCGACAAATCGGCCGCATTCACACTGCTCACCGTGTTGCTCCCCTGGTTGGCCACATAAATCTTGAGGCCGTTCGGCATCTCGGCCAGACTCACCGGGTTTACTCCCACCGTCGCGTTGTTGGTGACCAGATTTGAATTCGTATTGATCACCGCAATCGTATTCGAGTTGTAGTTGGCCACGTAGATGAAATTGTTCTGCGTAGTGTTCAGGAAGACAGGCTGTGGAGGCACCGAGGCGGTTCCACCGGAGGATGGCGCGAGTCCGCTGATTGCCAGATTCTTATACTGGATGGTCGTCCCGTTAATCGAGGTTAGCGGAAAAGTGCCGTTGTACCAGGGGCCGACGTACCCCGTCGGAACGGCCACGCCCGCGATGTTGATCGCATATCCCACCACGACATTGCTCAGTGGTGCGCTCAGTGTGACCGTAACCAGATTGCCGGCTTCGCTGATCGCCGTGATGCTCGCTGTCTGGTTCAACAAGCTAGGCACCGGGATCGTAGTCACCGCACCCAACCCAACCGCTATCCTCGATTGGAACATCGGAGTAAAGGACGAAACCACGTCGCTTCCGCCGGGGAGCACGGTGCCCGCACTGGCGACAAACACCCTGGAATCGTTGGGGAGAATGGCAGAGTGCGTGGGATTAATGCCTAGATTGGGCTTCGAGGGATCGTAGCTGGGAGTCTCCCCGATAATCGTGTCCCCGGAAACGTCGATCTGTATGGCCGATCCCGGATAGTTGAGCACATTGGTGGTCACGCCAAAAACCGTGTGGAAGTTGGAAGGAGTGGGAGGCGTTTCCACCGGGCAACCGGGTACGCCGCCCGCCGAGCAAGGAATCACCACTGGCCGGTATACCTGCCCGCAACTCGTCCACAACCAAACCGTAAGCACTGTCGCCGCTATTCGGCCCACACGTCGAAAACTCATCAGCACCCCAATAGGAAAATTTATGGCTACACCTGCGAGGAATCCAACATTCTAACGGCTGGCCACCATCTACGCCAGTGGGCTCGGGCTTCGGCCGTCAGGCTTCGAGCCTCGGCTACCGCTCACCTAGTTCTGGGATGCCGGAACGGTGGGGCAAGTTGGATGGAGTAACTTGGATGCCCGTGAGATTACACGCTGCATGGTTGTGCCCGAACGCCAGTAGACAGAGGCGTCGTACGTGGCGAAACAAAAATCAGGCGGCAGAAGCCCGAAAGCCGAAGCCCGAAGCCCGTCTTTCTATCGTCCCCGTCGAGACTTTCCACCAGTCGCAGCCGCCGGCTCGTCTGACTTGGCCGTGGCCGCAGGTTTCTTCTTGCCTTCCATCTGCGCCAGGCTCTGCTTGAGTGCGGCCATCAAATCCACCACGGGAGCCAGCTTCTTCGGCTTCTCCACCGCCGCCACCTCGCCGCCCTCGAGCTTCGTCTCGATCAACTTCTTGAGATTTTCCTGGAAGCTGTCTTGATACTTTTCCGGGTCCCACTCGTCCGCCAGCGCTTCGATGAGCTGGTGCGCCACTTTCACTTCCGCTTCTTTCAACTCCACATCGGGCGCCCCAAAACCTTCCACTTTTTTCACTTCTTCGGCGTAATACATCGTGTGCAGCATCAGTCCGCCGGCATGCGGGCGCAGAAACACCGTGTACTCGCGGTTGTGCATCGTGATCTTGGCAATGGCCACGTATTCGCTCTCTTCGAGCGCCTTGGTCAGCAGCGCATAAGGCCGCCGTCCAGCCTCCTCCGGCATCATGTAATACGACGACTCGAAATAAACCGGATCCACATCGCCCGCCTTCACAAATTCCAGAATCTCCATGGTCTTCGCGGTCTGCGGCTCGATCTTCTTGATCTCCTCCGGTTCGATGATGATGTATTCATCCTTGCGAAACTCGTAGCCCTTGACGATGTCGCTGCGATCGACCACCAAGCCATCCGCCTGACAGACGTACTGCTGCTTGAGCCGCGACTTGTCCGTGCGATGCAGCATGTTGAAAGAAATGCCGGAACTGCGCGCCCCCGAAAACAAACGCACCGGCATAGAGATAAGCCCAAAAGTTAAATGTCCCGACCAAACCGAAGCTGCCATAGTTCCTCTCTCGTACACCACGGTTCATGTGAGAAATCAAGTTTGATGTGGGAAAGGCGCAGCTCATGTGGGGACGACCGCCCTCGGCCGTCCGGTCGAGCGCAGCTCAACCCGGCACATGGATCCACCACGAACCTACCCAGAATTGCGAGTTTAGCCTACAAACGGACTTTAGGATGCACAAATCTCAGGGCAGGGAGAACCGAAATGCGAAGCCGGAGGGAATGGGGTTGAGAGCGTGGAAGCCCTAGGGGTTGTAGTTAACTGAGCGGGTTCAGGACTTGCCGCAGAGGAGCACTCGGGACTCATTTACCCGCGTTTTGCTTGAGCAGCACATCCATGATTTCCTGGCGATAGCGGAAATTCGTGCGCTTGAGCCGCGCGAAGGAATCGGCCAGATCAACCAAGCCCCGCCGCGCGGCCAGAGCGAGGACGCCGAGCGTGCCGGCAACTACAAATCCTTTGTCGAGGGCCACATTGGTTCCTTTGCGCTCGTCGATTAAGATCAGGTCCGCGTGCATGGATAGCGCGAGCGTAATCGCCGCGCGCTTACCCGCTCCCAGCGGCAGGAACGCGGCATCGTCAAGAGCTTCAACCGACACTGCCTCCACCCAGTCAGGAAGACGTGCCGCCCATTCGCGAACCAGCGCGGGGGCTGCAGGATGGCATAGCTCTTTGTGCACCGCATCGGGAACAAAGACTTTCCCGAACAACCGAGGCAAGACATCGATGTGACCGATGGACAGTAGATAAAAAACGGGGCTGGTATCAGCGACAACCAGGCGCATCAGAGACCCAGGCGTTGTAGGCCTTGACGCTCACGTTCAGCGTCTTCCGTTGTGTACTCGATCCACACATCATGGGCCTTAAGGAATTCGTCGAGCTGGAACCCAGTCTCAATGCCGAGGAGCCGCTGCAATTCGGGCTTGGTGATACGGTCATGCTTATACTCTTCAGCTGCCAAGGCCTCAAGTGCGCGGCGCGACAAGTCGCCGCCCGCCGCAGTCAGCCGCGCGGCAAGATCGTCGGGAATATGCACGGTCACATTCACCTCTTGCGGCTCCTTACTGTTTAAACACTACCGGATATGCGGCCTTATGTCACGAAGATGTGAAGTCCAACCCGACGGCGGAAACTTGAATCCTGGATCGCGATGAGCCATCTAAAACACTTCAGCTTCTTCTCTCCCATTCGAGATCCTGGCATTTACCTTTTCTCAAGCTGCCAAAAACCCGGAGGCATTTTAAGCATGAGGCGCACGTGGGTATGGATTAAGGGCACCCTCAATGTAGAGGGGAGGCCTGAGGGATATGTTGTGCGGGCTCGCGCACAGGATTATCGGGCGAGGCGCCGCTCAACGGGCGAAGGGCGTTCCTTTCCAACTTTGGAGGAGGCGAAAGCGTGGTTGGACGAGCCATTTAGACTGGCCGATGTAGAAGACGCCCTAGATAGCAAACGACCGGGTCGGAACGCACTTCACTACCTTCCCGCCTTCCTGAGTGCGGCCTCGACCGTCCCGAGCGGCAGCAGCAGCGTCAACGGCGCGTCCACCAGCGCCACCGCGCCATAGCTGGCATACCACGCTGCCACTCTTTCATTCTTGGCGTCGATCACCAGCACAACCCCGCCAACCTCCGCCGCAGCCAGCAGGCACCGTCGGCCCGCCGCAAGCAAAAGCTGCCCGCCGAGGCCCTTCCCTTGAAACCTGCCATCCACGGCCAGCCGCGCCAGGCGGAAGCCCGGCACGTCATGCCTAGCCAACCCGCGCCGTATGATTTCCGGCGTCCGGGCATAGTCGACTGATGCGGGGCTCAGACTATAGAAGCCAAGAACGGATTTGTCGGCATCGCTAAGCGCAAGAAACGTTTTCGCGCCACCCCGCTCGTGGCTCTTGCGGGCATAACGGCGCAAGAATTCATTCAGCGCTTCTTCGCCGCAGTCGAAGGCTTCCCGATCATGTCTCTTGCTGATCGGCTCTTCGTGCCATGCCGTCACGATTATCGCCGTCTTGGCAATGCCCGGGCAGCCGCCAGCAGTTTTGCATTCGGCGCAGGCGGGTTCTCCAGCAGATCCAGAACCCGCAAACTGTCCCTCCCGGAGAGCTGCACATGATCCGCCTGCTCGATGACCGCCTTGGCCGCACGTAACGCGTGATGGAGTACAAAATCCGTCAAGTCGGTGTGCTTCAATGCCACCGCGCGCAGGAGCAGCGCCTTTTCCTCGGCCCGAATCCGCAGGGACATCCGGCTGTTATCTTCCACCGCTATTCTGGGCAGGGCAGCGACCTCTCAGTGTACGTATTCAAATAGTACATCAAGCAGCAGACAGCGTCAACTATGTGCGCATTGATTGCGTACATAGCTTTCCCTTCTGGTTCTTTTGCAAAAGGGGCGCCCGGGACGGTTTTCTGTCCCATTCTGGAGCGGGAAGCCTGGCGCCAGCGTGACGCCCGTAAGCAACCTTCGCGTTGAAACGAATCGTGCGGCTCAAACACTATACCGAGTAAGCAACTCGACGCTCAGGAGAAGAAGAACAATATGATTACGATAAACGGGACGGTGGGGAGCAGCGGCAAGTATCTCGTCACAGGGATGCCGGTGGATACGAAGACTCATGCTGTGTTGAAGATCGCATTTGAGAACCTGACTTCAGGCACCAATCTGGGGTTGTTCGCCGGCACGGATGCCGATTTCGCCGCGGGCAGCGGCGGCTTGCAATTGTCGGATTCCGGTGGCCCCGGCTTCCAATTCTTGACCATCGTCGATACCCACAAGCTGGCGGGCAAAATCATTTATGTTCTGCGCGAAGTTGGAACCGCGGATTCGCTGTTCAAACTTACGGTTGACTGACGGAGATGTCGAAGAAACGCATGTGGGCTCGCCGAGAACGCGACGCCTAAGCGGGTTTTTGTTGCCCCGTCGCTTTTTCTGAAACTTGCCGCCGGTGCCGCTCATCTCTGAATCAGGATTGATTGACTCGGAGAGACAAAATGACCGATCTGCGCTACCCCGTCGGCAAGTTCACTTACCACGGCCCACCTACCCCGGAACAGAGAGAGGAACTCCTCCACCACATCGAGCAGGCGCCCGCCCGGCTGCGCGCGGCTGTGAAAGGGCTTGCCCCCCAGCAACTCGATACACCTTACCGGCCCGAGGGCTGGACCGTTCGCCAGGTCGCGCACCACGTCCCCGACAGCCATCTCAACGCATACCTTCGCACCAAGCTCGCTCTCACCGAAGAGGATCCGACCATCAAGCCCTACTTCGAAGACCGCTGGGCGCAGCTCGCCGACACGCAAGCTACTCCAGTGGAAGTCTCGCTGGCGTTGCTGGATTCTCTGCACGATCGCTGGATCCGCCTGTTACGCTCGCTGCAACCGGAAGACTGGAAGCGCACCTTCCGCCATCCCGAACTCGGTGCGATGAGCCTGGAGAAAAATCTTGTGCTCTACGCCTGGCACGGACGCCATCACGTGGCCCACATCACCGCCCTGCGGGAAAGAAACGGCTGGTAGGAACCGGGCTTCGGCTATCGGGCTCCGGCAAGCCTTCCGAACTGCATGCGCAAACGCAGCCACCTATAGAGACGCCGCAAGTTCATGGGTGTGCTGAAGCCCGAAAGCTGAAGCCCGAAGCCCACTAGCTCATGCCCAGCTTCCACAGCAAATAACTGCTGGCTTCCCGCAACACGGCATACGCGCGTTGTCCCACGCTGTGCGGACGCGAATCCGGCCGCGGCGAAACATACACCGGTCCGATCCCCTCGTGCTCCAGCAATTTCTTGATGCGAAACACATGATACGCATCGCTGACGGCCACGCAACTGCGCAGTCCGTTGGCTCGCATAATCACCGCCACTCGCACTGCCGAGCGAGCCGTGTCCGACCCCTGCGTCTCCGCGATCAGGTCCCGCTCGGGAATCCCGCGATGCTCTAGATAATCGCGCCCCACGCCACCTTCGCTAAAGCTGGGGTCGGCCGCCGCCCCGCCGGTGGTGATGACAACCGGTGCAACACCCCGCTGAAAAAGATCGAATGCGTGATCCAGCCGCGCCCGCAAAACCGGCGAGGGATGCCCGGAATACTCCGCCGCACCGAAGACTATGATCGCGTCCGCCGTATGCGGTTCCTGCAGCGAGCCTTCGCGAACAATGCGCACCGCGGTCCATCCGAGGAATGCCGCCAGCGTGACCAGCCCCAGCGCCTCCAGCCGCAGTAGCCAGCGGCGTCGCGGGTGCCGGTGAACAGAATCGTCGCTCATCCTTTGGCAAAAAAAGTGGAAATTTCTTCGGCCGGGATCGCACCCTCGCGAATAATGCGCCAGCGGTCCCCTTCGTCGCTCAGGTCGATGATTGTGGACGCGACATCGCGCGGCGAAGTCCCGCCGTCCACAATAATGCTGATGCGCCCCTGCAGTTGGTCGCGCACCTGCTCCGCGCTGGTGCATTCCGTGGCCCCACTCAGATTAGCCGAGGTTGCCGTGATCGGAATCGCCGCCGCCGCCACCACCGCCAGCGGAATCTTCGCATTCGGAACCCGCAGCGCAACGTTGCCGGTATTCGCCGTAACCTTCAGCGGCAGCCGCGATCCCGCCTTCACAATCAGGGTCAGCGGTCCCGGCCAGTATTTCCGCGCCAGCGCATAAAACTCCTCGGAGAGCGATTTAGCCAGCTCTTCCGCCTGGTCCACGCTTTCAATCAGCAGCGACAATGGCTTGTGCCGCGAGCGCGTCTTGATGTCATACACGCGGTCGACCGCGCGCAGGTTAAAGGGATCGGCTGCCAGCCCATAGAACGTGTCGGTCGGCATCCCCAGCACCTCGCCGGCACGAATCTGGTCGGCAGCATACTTCACCAGTGAAATCTCAGGGCTCTCACTATGGATCTTCACGATTTCGACGCGCACAGCCATCCCTTCCCAACTGCTTCGCTTAGAGTATTTTGCCTGTGGAACCTACCATAATACGGCAAAGGGCTGCAAACCCAAAGGAAGCGCCGTCGCGGGTAGTGGGTCAGTTTGAATTCTTGAACCTCACCAGGCGTCATCCCGAAGAGCCCGCGTTTTCACCAGCGGGACGAGGGATCTCCCGCGGCACACAGCATGGTAGCGAAGATCCTTCGCTTCGCCGGAAGCACGGCTACGCTCAGAGCTTGCCCTGAGCTTGTCGAAGGGATGACGCCATCGACGAGCGAAGATGGGATTTCTATGTTCCGGTCCCGAGCAATTCAATCACCTGCGGCTTGGAGGAGGCGCTGTCGATAATGGTAATCGTGCCCTGCACCGCGCCTTGCTTCGTCGGGGAGAACGTTGCGCTGATCGTGCAGCTCGCTCCCGCTGCCACCCTTTCGCCGCAGGTCGATTTCACCGCGAACTCACTGCTGGCCTTGATGGACTGAATTTTCAGCTCGGTCGTACCAGTGTTGGTAAGGGTCACGGTCTGGGGCGCACTGGTTTTGCCGACGGCTTGCTTCTTGAAATTCAGCGGCGTGGTCGGCGAGAAACTGACCACTCCGGTGTTCAGTAGGGTGATCACGCTTTCGCTGTCCAAATCTGCGAGCACCAGGCCGGGCGTGCCGCTTCCGCTGAAATTGCCGGCCGCAACGTAGTTAATGCCTGCGTCGCTTCCTGCGGGGTAAAATACGCTGGGCATGAATGTGCCGTCACCGTTGCCCCGGAAAAAGTCGACCCCTGGTGGAAATTTCGGAGACCCCGGGTCGCCAAAGTTTGACGCCGCCAGGTCAATCTTGCCGTCGCCGCTGAAGTCCTGCGCGACGACCCACGTGGCGGTGCCCCAGTTCGCGCTATAGGACACGGCTTGCTGAAAGGTGCCGTCGCCATTGCCGAGCAGAACGTCAATCGCGCCGCCGATCGATACCGCCAGGTCGGACTTGGTTTTGTCCCCGGTGAAGTAGCCGGCGGCGATGGCGAAGGGCTGTCCCCCGACCAGATAGTAGCCATCATCGGTGAATGTGCCGTCGCCGTTCCCAAGCAGGACGCCCACTTTGCCGGTGGAAGAAAACTGGCCTCCTACCGCCAAATCGAGCTTCCCGTCGTCATTGAAATCGCCCGGCGCTATCGCGAAGCCGGTCACGTCATAGGGTACCGGCGTGGTGACCGGAGCCCCGAACGTCCCATCGCCGTTGCCGGGGAGCACCTGCACGCAGTTGCAGTTGGCCCCTAGGGTGCTGGTCCACTCAAGGTCTGCAACGTCGATTTTGCCGTGGCCCGTAAAGTCTCCGAGCGCGACCATGACGGATGCGGCTGCAGTGGGATAGGACACGGACGACTGGAACGTTCCATCGCCGTCGCCGAGCATGACGTAGACGGCATCGTCGACCCCGCCGAACACAAGGTCGAGTATCCCGTTGTTCCGAAGGCTCGCCGCAGCCCCATAGAATAGAAAGTCGACCGCGTACGTGGCACCTTGGCGGAAGGTCCCATTGCCGTTTCCCAGAAGAATTTGCACGCTGCCTGCGCCGAGCACGTGGTAGGCCACCGCCACATCCGGGATCCCATCTCCGTTAAAATCGCCCGCCACCAGGGAGTACGGGCTTGCATCCTGCCCCATGAAGAAGGTTGCGCGGGTTTCAAACTGCGCCTGTGCGGGCAGAGTGACCGTGGTCACCCACGCGGCCAGCAAAGTCAAGACTGCAATCCGAATCGCCATAGCTACTCCCACGGGCCAACGGCAAGCAACAACATTAGCACCCATAGGCGGGTGGCCCAGCCTCCCAGCGCTTTTCCTTCCCGTTCCTGAACTCTGGGTGCCCCGTCCTTGCGCTTTTTGCAAGAGCCTGCCCTGAGCTTGCCGAAGGGGCGGGCACGGTGCTGCCTGTACCATAATTGTCTGTCATGACCAGCGGCCTGCATCGCACCTACGGCGCTCATCACCTGCACTTTATCACTTGTTCCTGCTATCGGCGACTGCCTTTTCTGAAAACCGCAGCCGCACGCGATCGCTTCCTCTCAGTCTTCGAACAGACCCGCCAGCGCTATCGTTTCGTGGTCGTCGGCTACGTCGTCATGCCGGAGCACATCCACCTTCTTCTCACCGAGCCCGAGGTGGGCGATCCTTCCACCGTGATGCAAGTGCTGAAGCAGCGCACCGCACGGGCTCTACTACCCACGAACAAGCGAAAGGACCCTCGCCAACGGAATTTGTTCGGGGAAGAACTGCGACGCAGAGCGTTCTGGCAGGCGCGCTTCTACGATTTCAACGTGTGGACGACAAAGAAACGCGTGGAAAAGCTGAGATATATGCACCGCAATCGGTGAAGCGAGGACTGGTGGAATCACCCGAACAATGGCGCTGGAGCAGTTATCGCTTCTACTTCCTGGAAGAAGCCGGGCCGGTGCGAGTGAATGAAGGCTGGACCGAGATTTCGTTTCGGAATCGCGTCGCATAGGCTCTCCTGCGAACGTTCGTGGCGGGTGCCCCACTTCTCGCGTCTTTTGCGAGAAGTGGGCCGGGAGGACCGTCCCACATGGGATTTCTATGTTCCAGTGCCGAGCAGTTCGATCACCTGCGGCTTCGACGAGGCGTTGTCGATGATGGTAATCGTGCCCTGCGCCGCGCCTTGCTTCGTCGGGGAGAACGTTGCGCTGATCGTGCAGCTCGCTCCCGCTGCCACCCTTTCGCCGCAGGTCGATTTCACCGCGAACTCACTGCTGGCCTTGATGGACTGAATTTTCAGTTCGGTCGTGCCGGTATTGGTGAGGATGACGGTCCCCGCATCGCTTGTACCGCCGACCCTCTCGCCGCCAAAGTTCACCGGCGTCGTCGGCGAGAAGCTGACTACGCCGGTATTGAGCAGAACTGTGACATAGAATGGGTTTCCGCCGACGCCAACTAGGTCGGGTCTGCCGTCCCCATTAAGGTCTCCGGACGCAATATAGCCGATATCTGCAAGATACGACACCGGCGGCTGGAACGTACCGTCGCCGTTGCCCTTGAAAATGCTTACCTCAGGCACCAACTGCGGGGATTCGGTCACGGCCAGGTCGACTTTGCCGTCCCCGCTGAAGTCTTCTGCGATTACCCATGCGGGATAGCTGACGTCGTAGTAGGTCGACTCCTTGAATGCCCCGGTGCCATTGCCCAACAGGATGCTCAGGCTGCCGAACAAAAAACTCACCTCAGCCAAGTCGAGTTTTCTCTTATTTCCAGTAAAGTATCCAGAGGTAATCGACTCCGGCGCCTCAGATACTAGGTAGTACCCATCGGCGCTGAAGGTACCGTCCCCGGCGCCCAGCAGGATGGCGACCTCGTAGTTCGGATAGGCCTCCCCTGTAACGGCAACATCTAGCTTCCCGTCATCATTGAAGTCGCCGGAAACCATCTCATATCCTCCTAGCCCGTACGGGAGTGTCGTGGTTATCGGCGCGCCAAACGTGCCGTTGCCATTGCCGGGCAGAATCTCGACGCAATCGCAATAGTTCCCGCTCGTGTCATGTTCCTCAAGCGCGATGACATCGAGACCGTCGCCGCCCATAAACCGTCCTACGGCGACCATCTCTGTCTCTGCGGTCGTCGGGTACGCAACGGCTGGCTGAAATGTCCCGTCCCCATTGCCGAGCATGACCCACACATCGTCGTTTAGTTGGTCGTTGATTACGAGGTCGAGTATTCCGTTATTCCTGAGGCTCGCGGCCACCCCGTATTCTGGGAAAATCCCCACAACATAGCCAGATCCCCCAGCCCTGAAGGTCCCGTCCCCGTTCCCAAGTAGAATGTTGACCTGGCCCGTGGTCGGGGTGTTGTTTATCTCGGCGAGGTCAAGAATTCCGTCGCCGTTGAAGTCGCCCACAATCACTGAGATAGAGATTTGGTTCACGGGGGCGTTCCAGCGTGTCTCAAACTGTGCCGATGCGGGCAGAGCGGCGGCGACTACCAAGGCCGCCAGGAGGGTTGTCATTCGGGAGACTCCCACAGGCATGACCACACACAACGTTACACCAGCGAGTTTAGCATCCGCCCCAAAGATCCTCCTGCCGGCCAGCGTCGTTTCTATACTACGTAAGAAACAGCGGTACGATCTGGACAAGCGGCGGCATGTGCGTGCACACTGACAGCGGCGGGGCGGGCGCTGCGGCGTACACTCTCACGTGGTACGGCGGAGGGTCCTTCCTGGATAAGGTCCTTATGGAAAACGGGCCTGTCTTCACCGACATAAACCGGGGCTGCGAAGTGCCGAACAATCAGTACACGACCGTCTGCGCTCCGGGCACGATGCAGACGGGCTGTAACAACTGGCCACCCACAAACCCGACCAGCTACTCGCTCGAGTACGTCGATATGCCGCACCAGGACGACGCGAGTTCCGTGAACCAGTGGAGCGGAAACGCCCACGCGAACCCCAATGCGCCCTGCGGCGGAAGCAATCCGACGAGTTACAGCAGCCAGTGGGCAAACATGAGCATCTATGCGACGGGGCAGATGGTCAGCGGCTACTCGCCCAGCTTTAACTACCCGAACACGGCCATGTCGGCTTGGCTGTGCCAAAGCGTCACCGACCGGAACGCTACCCTCAACAACTCGATGTCGGAGGGCGGGCTGTACTACGCGCAGTTTACGCAGCAGTCCCAAGGAGGTGGCTCAATCTCAGTCAATGCAGTCGTCTGTCCGACTACAGAGGACGTGGAGGAGGGAACGACTGTTTATGCCGGAGTCAACTACAACGGCCAAACATGCGCTATCGAGGGTAACCAACAGACCTGCAACAATGCATATCAGGCGCTGGAGATCGACATGGCGGGCACGGCCCTAACTGCCACGGCGAAACCGGCCTGCTACGGGTTCAGGAGAAACTAAGGGCTGAGCCGGTCCGACGGCCGGGCTCTCCCACCTTTACCGGGACCATTCTGACTGAGGACGCCCCACTCGCCGCGGGTTTCGGCGGGTGGGCCGCCTTCGGGCCCGCGCCCCACTTGGCCGAGCGACTGGCAATTTACTCCTCACTCGAGGTGGTACCATCACACCCAGTGAATCTCATACAAAAAGCCTGGGTGGCATTCATCGTTCTTGCGTCTAGCCTGTGCCACGGCCAGGCCCCGCACGGGACCATCGTCATCCTCGACTTTGCCAAAGATAAGATGGCGATAGCCGCCGACAGCAGGATTACCTTCAACGACAAGCCCCCGGACGATTCTTTCTGCAAGATTCGGGTGTTTCGCCATCGCATCCTGTTCGCGCAGATGGGTTCGATCGGATACGTCCGCGGGTCCAACGATCCGTTCCCCGGTTGGTACAACGCGCCGCTGGCCTTGCGGGCCGTGCGCGAAATGGGAAGCCCGGACAAAGATCCGGATGTCGAGATCAAAGATGTTTCTTCCATATGGGCCACGTCGCTGGCGCTGTATTGGAATCGGGCGCTCAAGACCAATCCGGATGTGGTGTACCGGACCGCTAAGCCGGGCGGCGACATTATTACCGGAGCTGTGTTCGCGGAAGCGAGGAATGGCAGTATTCATTGGCGCACAGTGTTTGTGGGATTGAATCCAACGCTCAATCCTCCGGCGGTGCAGGCCTTCAGCGGGGAATTGCACGACTGCTATCCCTGCGGCGAAGGGGAAAAAGTCTGCGCCATGGCGCGGCCCATAATTCCCGCCGAATTCTGTACGCAGAGTAGCGCTCGCGCCAAGGACGAAGCCGCGCATTGGAACCCCTCGCCGGAGCTGGAGAGCTGGGTAGCGCTCGAAACGCTTCACGCCGTGCGCCTGGTCGACCTCACGATTGCCTTCGACCCCATCGGAAATCTCGGGGGAAAAATCGACACCGTGGAACTTGGGAACGATGGAACGATCCATTGGGTTTTTCGCAAACCAAACTGCCCCGACAATGAGGATTGAGAAAGGAAATCCTTCGGCTTTATCGAAAAGAAGGCGGGTGGCCCGCGTCCCCATCCCAAGCGGGGAAGCACCCGCCAAAGATACACCGCGGGTGCCCCATTTCTCGCGTCTTTTGCGAGAAGTGGGCGGCCGAGAACTGTCCCACATTCGCGCCCCGCCATCGCCGACCATCATAACCCGAGGAAACCAACTTTTCGCGATCTTCGACAGGCCCGATCCAGCCCAGCAAGAAATCCACACCCCCGTTGTGACATCTAACCTTGCCCTCGCCCAAAAATCACTTCATCATGGACGAAGCACTGACGGTAAACGCAGCCCCACGGAGACCATACCTAAGTCCTGTGTTTGACGTATTTTGCCCGTAACTCTTTTAGAAGACGTATTTTGCGGACCATTTTTTCCAAAACCCGCGCCCAGCAGGATTTTCAGGAAAACTAAGGAGGGGGGCATACCCCCAAATAAACGAGAAATCGCAACGAGCAACCAACGGCAAGGCTAACGAGGAGGAGGGCCGCGGGAATTATTTAAGAGCGGAAATCCACAGTCAGGCACACAGGAGAAGAGCGGACGTTTGCAGGGGCGCCGCCTATAATCAAGAGGAATGGAACGATCCCGCTCTGCCGCTCACCCACGCCTGCGCCGCATCGAAGGCCGCCACAACCCGCTGGTCAAGCAATTGCGCCAGGCCTTTGCGCGCGCCGAACTCACCGACACAGGGGATTGCGCCATCGAAGGCCTGCGCATCCTCGAAGAAGCCATCCGCAGCGGCCTGCGTTTCAGTTCAGTATTCTTTCGCGAGTCCGCCCAGGCCGCCGCCGACCGCCTGCTCCCGCAGATCGGCGCGCAAGTCGAAACTCTTCTGCTTCCCGACAAATTATTCGACAGTCTCGTACCCAGCGAATCCCCGCAGGGCGTGGCCGCGCTCGTCCGTCTCAAGGAGTTCTCGCTCGATGACGTCTTGGAAAGGCTGCAGGTTGGCCCAATCGTCGTCCTCGCCGGATTGCAGGATCCTGGCAACCTGGGAACCATCCTCCGCTCGGCCGAAGCTTTCGGCAGCGCAGGCATCGTGCTCGGCGAAGGCACGGTCAGCCCCTTCAACTCGAAAGTGGTTCGCGCCTCGGCAGGATCGGTCTTCCGTTTGCCCACGATCCATGGGCAAACCAGCCACGGAAAATCAGCGGCCAAATTAGAAGAAGTTTCCGCGAAGCTGCGGGCCCAAGGCGTGCGCCTGATCGCGACCTCCTCGCACAAAGGAACGCAGCTCGATCAGGCAGACCTGAAGGGCGCGACCGCGATCTTCTTCGGCAACGAAGGCTCCGGCCTGCCCCGCGACGTGATGGCCAAAATGGATGAATCCATCGCCATCCCGCACACCGCACAGGTAGAATCTCTCAACGCCGGCGTAGCCGCCAGCATCGTCTTATACGAAGCGGCAAGGCAAAGGAAGACAATTGCTGATTGTTGATTTTTGATTGCTGATTGTCGGCATAGAGGTTTTGAATCAGCAATCAACAATTAGCAATCAACAATTTCTTATGGGACTCTTCCAACCCATCCCGGACGCCACAGCCACTACCGACCGCACCCGGCCGCTGGCCGATCGCATGCGTCCGCTCTCGCTCGAAGAATATGCCGGCCAGGAACATCTCATCGGCCCCGGCAAACCCCTCCGCACCCAGATCGACCGCGACGACACCGGTTCGCTCATCTTCTGGGGACCGCCCGGCACGGGTAAAACTACGCTGGCAAAAATCATCGCCAGCATGACCAAAGCGGAGTTCATCGAATTCTCCGCCGTGCTCGCCGGGATCAAAGAGATCAAGCAAGTCATGGCCGACGCCGAACGCGCCCGCCAATACGGCACCCGCACCATCGTCTTCATCGATGAAATTCACCGCTTCAACAAAGCTCAGCAAGACGCGTTTCTTCCTCACGTGGAAAAAGGCAACATCCGTCTGATCGGCGCCACCACCGAGAACCCGTCATTCGAAATCAATGGCGCGTTGCTCTCCCGCACTCGCGTTTATGTCTTGAAGCCACTCACCGAAGACCAGATCGTTCAGCTACTCAGACGCGCCCTAACAGACGAAGAACGCGGCCTCGGCACAATGCGCGTACAAGCATCCGACGATGTGCTAAAGAAAATTGCCAGCTACACCAGCGGCGATGCCCGCAGCGCCTACAACGTCCTCGAAGTCGCGGCCCGCCTCGCCCAACAGGCTGGCACTCAGCCCGCCGAAATCACCGACGAAATTGTTCGCGATGCACTCCAAAAGCGCACTCTCCTTTACGACAAGGCCGGGGAAGAACACTACAACCTGATTTCAGCCCTGCACAAGTCCGTCCGCAACAGCGATCCCGATGCCGCTCTCTACTGGCTCGGCCGCATGATCGAAGCCGGAGAAGATCCCCTCTACATCGCTCGCCGCGTGGTTCGCATGGCGGTCGAAGACATCGGCCTCGCCGATCCCAACGCGCTTTCCCTTTGCATGGCCGCACGCGACGCCGTTGATTTCATCGGCATGCCCGAAGGCAATCTCGCCCTGGCGCAAGCCGTCGTCTACCTCTCGGTCGCGCCCAAGTCGAATGCGCTCTACACCGCGTATGGTGATGTGCAGAAGGATATCGAACAAACCGCCGCCGAACCCGTCCCGTTGCACCTGCGCAACGCGCCCACCGGACTCATGAAAGGCCTCGGCTACGGCAAAGACTATCAATACGCCCACGATCTCGAAGGCAAGGTCGCGAACATGCAATGCCTGCCCGACAATCTGCGCGATCGTAGCTACTACCGCCCTACCAGTGAAGGTATCGAAAAGCGAATTCGCGAGCGCATGGCAGAGATCGAGAAGCTGCGTTCATCGAACAGGCAGGGAGACAGATCTTGATACATCTGCAGCTCAGCTGAATCGCGCCCGATGTTCCTGCAGAATGCAACGATCCATCACCACAAAGATGCCAGCCTTGCGCGCCTTTTCCGCAGCCTTCTCGTGAATCACGCCCTCCTGCATCCAGATCGCCGGAACCTTCAATCGAATCGCCTGGTCGACAACTTCTTCCACGAACTCCGGCCGGCGAAAAATGTTCACGATGTCGATCTTCTGCGGCACATCGAGCAGCGAAGCGTAGGCCTTTTCCCCCAGACAGGATTCAATCCGCGGGTTCACAGGAATAATGCGGTATCCCTGGCTCTGCATATAGGCCGAAACGCCATTGCTGGGTCGCAGCGGATCGTTGGAGATTCCAACCACGGCAATGGTCTTCGCGCGCTTCAGTAGTTCAGCGACGGGACCTAGTTGAGGGAGAATAGACACTGTAAGTTGTCATCCCGAGCGAGCGTTCTTTGTGCAGCGAAGGATCTGGGCGAGCCGCGCGACTCCACCGAGCCCGTACTGAGCGATCGCCAGCGACCGAAGAGCGCGTTCGGCTCGCTTCCTCATTTCTTGTTCGCCATATCCAGTTTCTGTTTGTACATCTTCTGCGCCAGCTTGCGCACTGTCTCAGATACTTCTTTGTTGGCTGAAATATTCTTCAAGTCCTGCGTGAGCAGATGCTTCATCAAGCCTAACCCAAGATCAAGCGGCGTACGCGGGTTCGATACCAGATTCCGCACCACGATGTAATTCTTCATGAAGCGCCGCTTCAGTGGAATCTGCCGCAGCACCGCCTCCAGCACATTCTTCTGCAAAGCAAATTTTTCAACTTCGCCGTCGGAAAGTTTAGGCGCCTCGAGCACCGCCAGCGCCACCACCTTCGTACCATCGCGAATCAAAAGCGACCGTTCTTCCTTATTGCCCTTCAACGCCAGCTGGATGCGCCCTTTAATATCAAGGCGGTTGATTTTCTGCATGGCATTGTCACGGTGTGCCGGTTGAGCTTTCACGGCGGCAACACGTTTAGGAATTGCCGCTGCTGCTGCGGCGCCGCCGGCGGGCTCAGCCACAGCTTTCTCCGTCGCATCGGCCGTCGCCGTCAGCGTTTTGTTTTCCGACACCGGAAAATAATCGGCGCCCAGCAAATCCACAATGCCGCCCACCGGTTGGAACGGCTTATCCGCTTCCGCGGCAATCTCCGTCGCGTGCTCCGCCAGGTAAACCGAAACAGCTTCCTCAGGAACTTCTCCCCCTTCGTCGCTTGCCGCCGGGGCCGGCTCGTCGACAACTTCCGCTGCCTCCGCCACAAGTGCCTCATGAACCGGAACAGCCACAGCGGCGGAAACCGGCGGCGGTGTCTTTCCCACACCCAGGAGTTCCGCAACAGTGGACGCATGCTCAGCCTTCAGGTACGGATTCGATCTCAGCGATTTCAGGATTTGCGCCGAAGCCCGCACCCGCGCGCTTTGCAGCATGGCCGCAATCGCTTCCTGCGATGCCGAGATGGCGAACTTGACCAACTCACTCTCGGCCACGGAAGGATTCTCCAACAGCGCAGGCAGTAGCTTAGGGCGAATGTTATCGGGCGACACCAGATAGTCGAGCACCTCGCGCGCCGTCTTCGGATCGGCTGCTGCGGCCAGTGATGCCTTTTCCTCCCACCCCGCCAACGTCATGCGCGCCAGCGGACCAAACACCTGATTGTTCTTGGCCAGGTAAACCAGAATCTCCAGGTTTTCATCCGGCGGGACTGACATCGCCCCTTTCGCAGCAAACTGCATCATGTTCGACGGCAACTTGGAGGCGCGAAGTAGATCGATTGTGCGCGGCATAAACTCACCTCCTGGAATTCCGAGAACCCGAACCACGAGCACTTTGAAGGCTTACTCCAGCTTCGAGCTCGTTCACCGCAAGCCCCAGCTCGCGAATCAACCGGTTCGGCTTGTGCCGCAGAAACTCCTGCAACAACGCCCGATAGTACCAAAGCGTTCCGTCGCGCCCGCCGTGGAACCGCGCCCACACCGCTTTTCCAACTTCCCGGTAGTCGGCAAGAATCGAGCGCACGTTATTCAGTTTGTCCGCGGCCGAAACCAGCCTGGTGTCCGCATCGGCAGTCTTCAAACGCCGGATGTAAGTCTCTTTGCGTTCGCGCCACGGCGGCTTGGGTTCCGTGTCCGAATCCGTGCACCCATCCACAATCTTCGCCACACGCGTCCCAAACTGCCGCCGGACTTCTTTCAGCATGAGCGCACCGCCGCAATCTTCCACCACGTCGTGCAGCAGCGCAGCAATCGCCATATCCTCATCTCCGCCGAACTCCAGCACCAGCGACGCAACTCCCATCAGGTGCGCAATGTAAGGAGTCGTGGAGGCCTTGCGCGTCTGGCCGGCGTGCTTCTCCGCCGCAAAAGCAAACGCCCGTAAAAAGCGCGCCCCAAGCCTTCCCCTGTGCTTCCCCTGTGTTTGAGCTTTTTTGGCTTTTCCCCGCGCCCCGTTCACGATTTACTTCTCCTGTTTTTCCCCGCGCCGCGCCGACAAATACGCCCGCATGAATGGCTGTAAGTCGCCGTCGAGCACGCGGTCCACGTCGCCAACCTCGGTCTTCGTGCGATGATCCTTGATCATGCGGTATGGCTGCAGCACGTAGGAGCGAATCTGTGAACCGAAGTCGTTGTCGAGTTTCGAATCTTCGATCTTCTTCGAGGCCGCTCGCTTCTTCTCCATCTCGAATTCGTAAAGCTTGGAGCGCAACATGCTCATGGCGCGCTCGCGATTCTTGTGCTGCGAGCGTTCATTCTGGCAACTCGCCACCAATCCCGTGGCAATGTGTGTAATGCGCACCGCCGAGTCCGTCGTGTTGACGTGCTGCCCGCCCTTGCCGCTCGAACGGTAAGTGTCCGTACGAATGTCTTCCGGCTTGATCACTACTTCAATGCTATCGTCAATTTCCGGCGAAACATAAACGCTGGCAAACGAAGTATGCCGCCGTTTGGCTTGATCGAAGGGAGAAATACGCACCAGCCGGTGTACGCCGATTTCGCTGCTCAGCAACCCGAAAGCGTACTCGCCGTTCACCGCGAAGGTCGCCGACTTCAGCCCCGCTTCTTCACCTGGCTGGTAATCATAAAGAACCGTCTCGAATCCCTGCCGCTCCGCCCACCGCAAATACATGCGCAGCAGCATGTCGGCCCAGTCCTGCGATTCCGTCCCGCCCGCGCCGGGATGAATCGTCACAATTGCGTTCAGCGCGTCATTCTCGCCGGAGAGCAGTGTCTCAGTCTCAAGCTTGTCCACCAAACCGCGCAGCAAGTCGAGCTCGCGGCGCAATTCGGCGTCCACATTTTCGCCTTCCTTCGCCAGTTCGAAGTAAGCTGCAATGTCATCGCCGCGGCGAGCCAGGTCGGCGTCGGTGGTAAGCAAGTGCTCGAGCCGCTTCTTCTCGCGCATCACCTGTTTCGAGCGCTGCGGATCGGACCACAGGTTCGGGTCGGCGGACTGCTTCTCAATTTCGCTTAGCTGCGGACGGAGTTTGTCCGCGTCAAAGATACTCCCGGAGTTCGCGCACCTTCTTGCTCAGATTCGCGTATTCCTGTTCGAACTCTTGATTCATGAGGATGTTTCTGCTTTCTTGTCCGCTTGCATGCGAAGCCCCAAGCGCGTGACCAGCGCCCCTGCTGAAATTATCGCACACAGATACGCGAACCAGTCCCCGTGCCGCGTGTAGAACGTGGTTACCGAAGTGAGCGCGTACGGCGCCGCCAGCGCCCCACGTTCCTTGCGCGGAAACCGCGCCACAGTTCGCCCGAAAGGATCGATGGAAGCCGTCACCCCCGTGTCCGTCGCACTCAAAATCCAGCGGTTGTTCTCGATCGCGCGCATGCGCGTCTGGTTCAGATGCTGCGCGTAAGCGCCGCTGTCGCCATACCATCCGTCGTTCGATAGATTCACCAACACCTGCGCACCCTGATCCGCAAACTGCCTCACCTCGTCGGGAAACACGGACTCGTAGCAAATAAAAATCCCCAGCCGTTTGTTTCCCCCGTCCAGCGGCGCCCGCGATGTTCCTGCCTGAAACTCTCCCACCTCCTGGGTCAGCCCGCCGGCAAAGGCAAACAACTTAGGGAACGGCAGGTATTCTCCGAAAGGCACCAGATGCACTTTGTCGTAACGTGCCGCCCAATCGCCGGCAGGACTCACGAGCACAGCTGAGTTGAAAACCTGCGAAGCTGACTTCCCGCCTTGCATCGCAGACGTGGTCCCGATGGCGCCCGTGACTACCCAGGTGCCGGTTTTCCGCGCCATCTCGCTCACTGGGTCGCGAAACAGCGGATCGCTGGTGAAAAAAGGGGCAGGAGATTCCGGCCAGACAATTAAATCCAGTTGGAAGGGGGTTTTATCGCGGTCGAGAAATGAGGCCACGCTGAGATCCGTCAGCTCGCGCAGCGTGCGCTCGAAATTATCGCGCGTCCAGTTTTGATCCACCGGAATGTTTTCTTGTACCAGCAGCGCAGCGTGATCCCCACGCAATGCAGGGGCATCCACCAACCTGCCCGCTTGCAACACCGCCGCCGCCGCCAATGAAGCAATCAACAGGGTGTTGCGCCTTCTTCTCGGCACCAGAAATGCGGCCGCCAGCGCCACGTTCACCAGCACGATCTCGAACGAGATTCCGTAAACCCCAGTCAGCGTGGCAATCCGGCTCAGCGAAATGTTATCCACTTGCGCCGTTCCCAGCAGGTCCCACGGAAAGCCGGTGACCCGCGTCCGCGCCAATTCCGCCGCCACCCACAGGAATGGAGCCGCCGCCAGCGCCAGCCGATTATCTCGCCCCGGTCCCGCCACCAGGCCAATCAGCAAACCGAACAACCCGTGATAAAGCCCCAGATAAAGACAGAAGAGAAACAGCGCCAGCGCGGCCGCCGGTGTGCTCAGCCCACCATGTTCATGCATAGTGTCATAAATCCAATAACAGGTTCCCGCGTACCAAAGAATGCCGGAAGTGTAAGCCAGTAGAAACGCCTGCCCCGGCGTGGCCACCTGAAGATTAACCGACCCGTCGATCTCCAGCGCCCCCGCCGGCCGCGCCCGCAACAAAGCCACAATCAGCGGAGCAAACGCAATCCACGATAAAACGTAAAGTCCAGGAAGTGGAAAAATCAGAACCTGCAGAAGCGATGAAAGGCCAACCAACAACCAGGCGCTGGAATGAATTTGTCGCACTGCCAAGGATAACAAAAGAGTTTTGCGATCGGAGATTTGCAGTCAAAGACTTGCAATTAGAGTCCTGTCATTCCGAGCGGGCTTCAGCCCGCGAGGAATCTGCTTTTACGGCCCGCTCCACGCAACTCCGCACGAACTCCACAATCTCCGCCGTCACATAAGGCGGAGGCGTGATCCGAAACACTGGACGCTCCGCCACCGGCTTCAAAGAAACACTCTGCCAGGTCGATCCTCCAACGTCGTGAAGAATCACCGCCCCCGCCTGATCCAAGAATTCCCGCGCCGAATTCTTAAAATCCTCCGTGCCCGGATCAAGCACCGTCATATATAGATCGGGCCGCATAAACTTCAAAACGCTGTTCGATTCCACGATCACATTGCTCGACGATTCCAGCCGCTTGCGCAACGCCGGCATCGCCTCGGCCAGCCGTCCCTGCTCCGTTCGCACCCACAACGCCCGCGCCGCGCCCGCGGCCAAAAAGCGTGATGTATCCGATTCTCCCCCGCGATTTTTTTCCTCTGAAATCGCCCAGCTGTGATCGTCGGTCGCGCAGTCGCACGGCGCTCCATTCGCCGAGCACACTCCGTGCCCATATTGCGTAATCTTCACCGCCGTCCACTCGTACTCGCGCAACGCAGCAATCAACCCCGCCACCACGCTGGTCTTCCCCACACTTCGCGAATGCCCGCCAATCACCACAATTGCCATAAATGCCGGCTCCCGGCTTCCGCTTTCCGGCGCCCACCTGATAATCAGAGGCCGGGAGCCGTAAGCCAATGCTACTTTTTTCCTCTCCCCGACAGCCGCGCCAGCGCCGCTAACTGCTTCAAATACTGCCGCACCGGCTGCGCCGGAGTTCCCCAGAATGCCACGCCCTTGCCGCGCAAAACCTTATTCGGCAGCACACCACCCTGCCCGCCGAGCATGACTCCTTCTTCGATGCGCGCATGCTCGCCAATGCCCACCTGCCCACCCAGCACAACGTCGTTCTCAATCACGATGCTGCCGGAAAGCCCGGTCTGCGCCGCAATCACCACGTTCTCGCCGAGCCGGCAATTGTGGCCAATATGCACCAGGTTATCGATCTTCGTTCCCCGTCCAATGCGTGTCTCGTCCAGCGCACCGCGATCGATCGTTGTATTCGCGCCAATCTCCACATCATCTTCGATCACCAGCCTGCCCACCTGCGGAAATTTTTCGTATCTTCCGCTCTCCGGATCGCGAACATATCCAAAGCCGTCGCTCCCCAACACCGCCCCGGCATGCACGGTCACCCATTCGCCCAGCGTCGTCCCCGCATAAATCGTGACCTGCGGATAGATCAGGCACTCCCGCCCAATCTTCACTCCCCGCCCAATCACGCACCCCGCGCCGATCCGCGTTCCCTCGGCAATCTCCGCGTCCGCTCCGACCACGGCATATTCTTCGACAATCACAAACTCGGCAAGCCGGGCCGAAGCATGCACGACCGCAGTGGCATGCACCCCCTCATCCGTCCGGGAACTCCTGTCAAACCGTAGCATTCGCGACGCCCGCGCAAACGTCAGTTTCGGATGACGGCAAATCAGCAGCGGCTTGCCCGGAGCACCCGCCGCAAACTCCCCCGCAATCACCGCGCCCGCGCCCGATTGCAGCGCCCGCACCAGATATTTTTCATCCTCCACAAACACCAGATCGCCCTCCGCCGCCGATGCGATGCTGGCCACGCCAGCGATCCACACATCTCCATCTCCCAGCAGCCGCGCGTCCACAAGCTCCGCAATTTGTCGCAACCTGCGTCTCATGGCTCTCACTCTATCGCACACCCCGACCATAAGGAAGTCACTCGCGCACTCTAGTTCCAGGAGATGCTCATGTGGGGACAGCCGCCCCCGGCTGTCCAGGCGAGCGAAGCTCGACTTGCTTGTGCTGCCCTCAGCTGACGCGCCTTGGCGAAAAACTTACCCCGGACGATAATCGAAGAGACGATAATTGAGAAGACAACAACCCAAGAAACCTATGGCTTCCGCAACCCCAACCCAACCCCGCCGCCGACTCGCCGCGCTAGTCCTAGCCGCGCTCGTCCTCATTCTTCCGCCGCACTCCGCGGCCCAGGAACAGGCCCGCCGCCTCATTCTCAAAGACGGTTCCTACCAGTCGATTACCAAGTATGAAGTCAAAGGCGACCGCGTGCGCTACCTGAGCGCCGAGCGCGACGAATGGGAGGAACTCCCTTCCTCGCTGGTAGATTGGCCGGCCACGGAAAAGTTCGAGAAAGAGCGCACCGCCAAACCCGCCATTCCCGAAGCCGCGCTCATCGATAAGGAAACCGATGCCGACCGCGCAGCCGCCGAAGCTCACCTTCCGCAAGTCGCTCCCGGCCTGCACTTGCCCGATTTTTCCGGCATATTCCTGCTCGACAATTTCAAGGGCCAGCCCCAGCTCGTGGAAGTGGAACAGACCGAGGGCGACGTCAACCAAGGCTCCCGCGCCAACATCCTGCGCGGAGCCCTCGGTCCCGTCGGCGGTGCCAAGCAATCGATTGAGCTCGAAGGCGAACACGCCGCGGTCTACGCCCACGTCGCCGTGCCTTCCATCTACATCAACATCGTCGACGAGCCTTCCGCTCCCGAGCAACCCGGCGACACCGCATCCGCACAACGAACCCAGCCCAGCCTCGATGCTCCCCGCGCCGAACCGCAGCAACCCCAGAAGCCCCAGCAAGCCGCAGTTCCCTTCGATCGCTTTCGCATCGTCCGCGTGAAAGTGAAAAGCGGCAAGCGCATCGTCGGCGACGTCAGGCGCGCCCCCAACGGCAAGATCAGCCAGCAACAGGATTCCGTGAAAACCACCATCGACCACGTCGGCACCGGCTGGCTCAAGCTGACTCCGATCGAAGACCTCGCTCCCGGCGAGTACGCCATCGTCGAAATAAAGCCAAGCGAGGGCCTGAACCTCTACGTCTGGCCCTTCGCCGTAAATCCAAATGCACCCGCGAACCCAAACCCCTGGAAGCCAGATGTGAAGGATGAGAAGAAGGATAAGGATGCCGCGCAGCCACAGAAAAATTGAGCCATCGAGTGATCGAGTGATTGTGCGATTGAAAATCGATTCTCAATCGCCAAATCGCCCGATCACCCAATCGCTCAATCTCACTTCATCACTCCCCGCTGCGCAATCCCAATATTATCCCGCGTGGTGTTCTTCACCACGTACATCATCTCGTCGGCTTGCCGGATGATCTCGTGCGCGTCGCGGGCATCGTGCGGATAAGTCGCCAGGCCGATCGACGCGCGCACGTTTAAATTCAAGCCTTCCTCGTGGCAAAAAGCACTGGCGCGCAAAGCATCGCGGAGCCGCTTCGCCACCACCAGCGCCTGATCTTTCCCGGTCTGCGGCAGCAGCACCACAAATTCATCCCCGCCGTAGCGAAATGCAAAATCGATCAGCCGCAGCTGCGCCTTCACCAGGTAGCCAATTTCCGCCAGCAGTTTGCTGCCAATCAAATGTCCGTGCGTGTCGTTGACCTGTTTGAAGTGGTCCAGGTCGATGAACAGAACGCTGAATTCATAGGCAAAACGCGACGAGCGGTAAACCTCCGTCTCCAGCGTCTTATAGAGATGCCGCGCATTGTAGAGTCCCGTGCAGTCGTCGGTGATCGTCAGTTCCTGGATCTTCTCCACCCAGCGCGCATTCTCGATCGCGATCGCGGCATAGTCGCACAGCGCCTGCAGAAAGAAAACTTCCTGCTCGCTGAATCGCGAAATATCGGCATTCACCAACTGGATCACGCCCAGCACCCGCAGTCTCGACCGCAGCGGCACGCAAATCACAGACCGCGTCTCGCATTGCGTCGCTTCGTCGATGCGCTTGGCAAAGCGCGAATCGCTCTCCACGTCCGGCAAAATCACCTGCTCGCCATGTTTCGCCACCCAGCCCGCAATGCCTTCCCCAACCTTCAGTCGAATATCCCTCAGCGTTTCGGCCGCCGGCCCCACCGCAATCGCGAAGTAGAGTTCATTCTTCTTCTCGTCCACCATCAGCAGCGACCACGTGTCGGGGCGGAAGTATTCCGCCATTTTTTCCATGATGGTTTGCAGGATCGAATCGAGGTCCAGCGACGACGTGAGCGCTTTCGCCACGTCGTGAAAAATATTGAGCTCCTGGCTCTGGCGGGTTAGTTGAGTGCCGGTGGCCTCGGACATGCTTGATTCCCTGATCCCAGTTCCTTCGATCTCCGATGTCGCGCGGGCGTCCTTGCCGTTAGCCTTCGACCTTGAACGTACACTTTCTCTGCGAATCGTCGACCGCAACTCGATCGTCGAATCGAACGAATCCTTGCATGGACGGGTGGCAGTCCCAAAAATTATAAAAGCCTGGCGTACTCCGGGCAATGAACGTTGGTAACCAGAACCCCTAAAGCCAATGGGCTGTTCGCCATAGCGAACGCCAGGCAGACAGCCATTTTCGCAGCGACTTCGTCGCGTGATAGAATTTCCGCCAGAAACGTTCTCCCCCCTCCGGCTCCGCCTCGACTTTGGCGGACCGTCATTCGTCCCAGGCCCATTCGTACCCGAAGTTCTCTCGTCGTCCATCACCGGCGCGGAGCGACTTCACTTCCATATCTAAGGAGAGACACGCTCATGCCCAGTCCCAGCTTTTCACCCTCGCGAAGGTTTCCCAGAATTCCGATCCGGATCCTTGCTCTCGCCGCCGCCACCCTCAACCTGTCGTTGCTCAGTCAAGCGCAAACCGAAACCGTGATCTACAGCTTCCCCGGCGAACACGGCCCCGGTGAACCCGGCGCCGGCCTCGTCTTCGACGCTGCTGGCAACCTTTACGGCACCACCGTTCTAGGCGGCTCCCACAACTTTGGCACACTCTACGAGCTCTCACCCATTTCCGGAGGCGGCTGGCAGGAGACCACGATCCATTCCTTCACCGGGGGAAACGACGGTGGACTTCCCAATTCTCCGCTCATTATTGATGGTTCCGGAAATCTCTACGGCACCACACAAGTTGGCGGCACCAAGCAGCAGGGGACGGTCTTCGAGTTCTCGCCCATCGCAGGCGGAGGATACCAAGAAACCGTGCTTCATTCTTTTGCCGGCGAGGACGACGGCGGAGGACCCTCCGCCGGCGTCATCTTCGACTCGGCCGGAAATCTCTACGGCACCACGAGTGACGACGGCGCCCACGGAGCGGGAACTGTCTTTGAGCTATCTCCCCAGACCGGCGGGGCGTGGAAGCTGACCACGCTTGTTCCGTTTACCGGCAACGAGGAGGGCGGCGTGCCCTATGCCGGGATGGTCTTCGATGCGGCGGGCAATCTCTACGGCACTGCCCTAAATGGCGGCAACAGCATCGACTGCCCTGCAAGAAATGAGAATGGCTGCGGCGTGGTCTTTGAACTTTCGCCCTCAATCGGGGGCGGCTGGCGCGAAAGGGTCATCCACTCCTTTAAGGGCCCCGACGGCGCGCTTCCCTACGGGGGCGTTGTCCTTGACTCGTCCGGCAATCTCTACGGCACCACTTATGAAGGCGGGGCCGGTAGCTGCTCTCCTGTCGGCGGCAGCGGCTGTGGCGTCGTGTTCAAGCTCTCTGCCGGCCACAATTGGCACGAGGCCGTCATCCACTCCTTCACCGGCGGCGCCGACGGAGCAGCTCCGATCGGCGGCCTAACCCTCGACGCTTCCGGCAACGTTTACGGCACCACGGAGATCGGCGGCGACACCACCTACAGCGGCTGCAGTCCGAACGGCTGTGGGGTGGTCTTCGAACTCATTCCATACAGCGGGCCACGCTGGGATGAGGTTGCGCTCCATGACTTTACCCAGTCTCCCGACGGCGCGGTGCCCGTAGGCTCGCTCATCTTCGACTCCTCAGGCAACCTCTACGGCACAACTGCCGCGGCAGGCGCCTTCGGCTCAGGCACTGTGTTCGAAATCACCCCGTGATCAGCTCTCCGGCCGCGCGATCACCTCCCAGCGCGGCCGGAGACTTCTGTCATTCGCCCACGGTCGAACGGCAGGCGTATCCTCGTAGATATGCCGACACCTGCCAGACTCAGATCCGCAATTCCGGCCCTGCTTGTGTTCGCGATATTCTGTCTAGCTGCGACCGCGGCCCAAACTTCGCCGCCGCCCGATTCGAAAACCGTCCCCGTCATCGATGGCGGCATCGGCCCCTGCTCGGCCGATTTCACCATCACCGACGATGCTGCCCAGCCTGTCTACGCCGCCAACATTCAAGTCCACATCGCCTACGGATTCATGTACCTCCACAAGCTCGATCTCCAGGTCGGCACCAATGCCGACGGCAAAGCCCGCTTCACGGGCCTGCCCGACCGAACCAGGCAGGGACTCTTTTTCCGCGCCTCCGAAGGCGGCCGCGAAGGCTCGGCTTTCGACGATCCCTCCCAGACCTGCAAAACCCAATTCACCGTCACCCTCCACAAGAAATCTCAGTAAAGGGTCGCTGCCCCTCGGATTACCCTCGTACTCCACCCTCCGGTAGCGTATTCCCCCACCTTTCGCCTATGATTATCCATCTCGATGCGGACGGAGAACCTAGCCCCGCCCGCCGGAGTCCGCCGTGGGTTCGTTCGGAGACAAACTTCGCAAACAGCGCGAGCAGCGCGGTATCGCGCTCGACGCCATCTCCAACACCACCAAAATCAGCACCCGCATGCTGCGCGCCATCGAAGAGGAACACTTTGACCAGCTTCCCGGCGGCGTCTTCAATAAAGGTTTCGTCCGCGCCTACGCCCGTCACGTCGGCCTCGACGAAGAAGAAGCCGTAACCGACTATCTCGCCGCGCTGCGCGAGAGCCAGATCCAGGCCCAGACTATCCTGCCCAACTTCCGCGCCCAGCCCGCTCTAGACATTCAACCACCCGATCGGCGCACCGTGCCTCCCGATCGAGACCATCATCCCAGCGCCGATCTTCACCAGAACGATCTTCGCCGGAACGATCTTCACCAGAACGATCTTCGCCAGAACGATCTTGGCCAGAGCGACCGGGGCAACAACGGTCACCACACCGAAAACCAGACCGTCCCTCGGCGCAACGCCAATCGCCGCAGAGAAGACCGCCGCCAGGCTCAACGCAGTGAAGCTCGAAGCAGTGAACCTCGCATCGACGACCCACGGGCCGCCGCCTACGTGCATCGTTCCCTGCCCGACGATTCCAATCCCCTCCCCGCGCCAACGAGTGATTCCGCCGCTCGCGTCCCCTGGGGAAAACTCGCCGCAGCTTTGCTGCTGCTAACCATCGTCCTTGCATTCTGGAACCTGCACCGCCGCAGCCAGCCCACGCCAGCATCCCAGCCCCAAGCGGCTTCGCAAAAATCCCCAGCTCCCGCGCCCGCCCCGCCAGCATCAACGCCAACTCCCGCCGCTTCCACGGCCTCGCTCACCGCAGGCAAAGCATTGCCGACAGGCCCCCTCGTCGCCGCACCCGCGCCCAACCCCAACAACGCACCCTCGCTCGCGAAGGCAACTTCACCGCAACCTTCCCCGCCAGCAACGCCACTAACTTCATCCACCCGCAAGGCCGCCGCCGGTTCTTCTGATTTCGACGATAATCCACCCGTAGCCAAGACCCGTGCCCCGGCGGCAAATGCGGCGGCCGCGGCACCCACCTTCACGCTGGTCATCCGCGCCACCCAAACCTCCTGGGTCTCCGTGGTGGCTGACGACAAGCCTGTGCTGCGAGAAACCTTAATCGCACCCGCAAACACCTCCGTTCGCGCCAGCCGCGAGATCGTTGTTTACGCCGGAAACGCCGGAGGCATCACTTTCCTGCTGAAGGGCAAAAAAGTCGAAGCTCCCGGCAACGAAGGCGAGGTCCGTACCTACACCTTCGACAGCACCGGCCTGACAACTTCCTCCATCGGGCAAACGCCCGGCCCCGCCCACTAACCGCCGCGCGCCCTCGACAACTCGGAAACACAATATTTACAAACTTCTGACATTCTTTCCCAACTGTGCCTGTAGTCTCTCTATCGGTGACGCCAGCCGAGTCAAGGCAGCGTCTACACCGGAGAGCGATCAAATCGTGAAATGCAGCAATCTTCGTCTATCGTTTCAAGTGGGAGCGCTTGCCCTCGTGTCTCTGTTCCTGCTGAGCCGCCCAACCAACGTTGCGGCTCAGTCGTCAGACCAACAGCGCACTACCGCGCGGCCGGCAATCGGCGCGGGATCAACCCTTGTGCACAGCAAGTTCGGCGGCCAGATTTTCGGCTTCGACATCGACCAGAACGGCACCGAAGGCGTGCTCAGTGAAGACAAGCTCCTGTCCAACGGAAATGTCCTGGCCGCCATTGAAACCTTCGACCAGAAGACCGGCAAGATCCTAAAGGTGGTCTCGGAAACCGAGAACCAGGACAACTTCCTTACGCTCGGAATTGAGGGCACCAGCGTGGGGTTGGTGGAGCAGGAGATTTCGCAGGACCTTTTCGTGACCGAGCGAATCTATGATGTGCTGAACCCGCTCGACTCGAACAAACTCACCGGCACCTGGACGCCGCCCCTGACCAAGGACGACCTTATTGTGGGAATCAGTCGCAACCAGGCCTCCACCACCTCGGTCGTGCTCGTAATTTCGGACGGCGGCATCGGTTCCACGTTCGTCTTCGGTTCCAACGTGGGGGCAAATACTTTCGAAGCTCCCGTCACTCTGTCTGACCCGGTATTTGGCATCGGCGATGGCCCGCAGGTGGCGTATGACAGCACCACGAACCAGGCGGTAGTGGCGGCATCCACGGGTGAGGTAGGTGGCCCGCCGCCGGTATTCGCGCTGGTAAATCTAACCTCAGCGACAGTAACCGAATTCAACGGCCTCCCCGGACCTCCGCCATTTCGCGAAGGTTTTGTGAACGGCCTCGCCGTGGACTGGGAAGACGGAATCGCCTGCACCACAACCGAAGTCGACTTCCGCGTCGAGTTCTACAATCTGCAAACCGAAATTGGCGCCTCCGAAGTATTGCCGGGAGCCAGCAGTCAGATTCAAAGCGGATCCGACGTAGAGTTTGATCCGCTGCACAAACTGTTCTTCGTGGCGCAGTCGGTATCGAGCACCGCGCCGGGCAGCAGCATCCAGGTCTATGACACGAGCGGAAAGCTGGTGGAGTCGCTGAACGGATTCAACTTCTCCAACGCTTCCAACGTGGTCTTCACCCACATCGCCCTGAATCCCAGCAACCGCACCGGCTACGTCGACGGCCCCGACTCCGGCGTCACGGAGATTCAGTCATTCACGTATTAGGGCCAATCTCACGGTGAACCAGCCGGGTGCCCTGTCCTTGTCTCTCCGTTTTTTGGAGAGACAGGGCGGGGATTTTGACCTCATGTTCCGTTGTCAGCAAATCCACATCCGGGTGCCCCATTTCTCGCGTCCTCTGCGAGAAGTGGAGATTTTTCCTTCAGCTTCCTCCGCGCTCACCCAATCCCCAGCAGCACCCCTAGGTAACCCCGCACCTTCGCCAAAAGCGCAGCATCCGCCTTGGAATGAAACGTCACCTTCCGCGCCGCCCAGTCCATGCTCTTGATGTGATCCACTAACACCGCGCCTTCAACCTTGTCGACATTCGCGGGCAACGCAAATGGATACGGTTTCCGCCGGCTCGTAAGCGGACACACGATAACCAGTCCGCTAGCCCGGTTGTAGCTCTGCTCGGTCACCACCAGCGCGGGCCTCCGTTTGGCTTGCTCCCGTCCCGCCTGCGGATCGAAGTCGAGCCAAACAATGTCGCCCGCCCGGGGTATATAGGAACTCGCATACGACCCCGCGTGGGAAGACCCGGAGCGCCTCACCACTCCACCCTCTCTTTTCCCCGCGCCGCGCCGGTCGGCGTCTCGCTATAGCGGTTCTCCGGCGTGATCTGCGCCACCAGCTCCTTCAGCGTAGGGATTCTCTGCTTCCGCCGAAAGCTGATCTCTCCCGCCGCCGCCTCGATCACGATGGCATCCCCCTCCCGCACTCCCGCCGCCTCCGCCACCGGCTTCGGAATTCGTACCGCCAAACTGTTCCCCCACTTCACGATCTGCGCAGATGGCATGGGCACTCCTTCGTTGTTGCGAGATACGTAGTATATAGATACTGTGTATATACCAACAATGGCCAGCGGTCCCTGCAACCTGTCGTCATGAGCGAAGCAGTCGAAGGATCCCTGCACCCTCACCCGCATCCCATCCGTTTCAGGGAGTTCTCCCGAATCGCTGGCCCTTGGGATAGCTAGAGCGGGAAGGCCACGATCTGTGTGACGGATATGTGTCCGGTTTGGACCGTTGCTGGTATCCCCTACCCATCCTCGCGTGGTTGGAATCATCAGGTTGCAACGAAAATCGCAAATAATCCAAGCGCTGCAACAACTTGCGGGCAAGATCTTGAGATCAAAGAAGTTAGTGGATTCTGGATTTAGAAAATTGGTATGGTAGTGTGCCTCCGTGGCTATGATCGGCGAGGAGGGCTGTGGATGACAAGGTCAGATGTCACAAGCGCTGCGGAGAGAATACTTTTTACGGCCTGACTGGGCGTACGGCCTGCTGCGTCCTGTCGTCCTGAGCGAAGCGTGCGGATTCGCTTCAGCTAGAATCGTTCTTTCGATGAGCAACAAGGCCAAAGCCATAAGGACCGAAGTGAGGAAGCGTGCGCCGAGGCGGCGGACGGGATTAGTGATCGCTGGCGCGCTCGTTGTGTTTCTGACATTCGTCGTGAAGGAGGAGATACGGGACGAACTGAAAGATCTGAGGGACTCCCTGGCGGCTGCCGAGTCCCTTTACACCATAGAACAAGACATCCGGATAGTAGAGCTGCACACGTTCACGCTGGAAGAGCAGGCCAGCACAATCGAAATAAGACAAAGGTCTGCTGCTGGTGACCCCGCGACTCTTCGGTACCCCCGCGAGATCAAAACCACCATAGCAATGATGAGAGAACGAGACGCCTTGCTGAAGCGCGACTCCGAGCGAGTGTCTGGGCTTGCGGACAGGGTAAGCAACAAGGCCCCCCTCAAAAGCCCCCTTGCGAAAATGGGTGACACAATCTCCAAGTTCCACGAGGCTACAGAGAGCAAGGTGAAGGAGCTGGAGGCGGCTCCTCAGGATGCGGCGACTCTGGCGCTCGCACAACTGGACGTCGGGTACCTGCTGATCGCCGATGCCCCGGTTCTCGTCGCCGGCGGCGATCTCCTTGAGGCGATCAGGAGGCAAGAGGAGGGGCTCGAGACTATTTACGGCTGGTGCAGTCGGCTCGCTTTTCTCTTGTACGTGTTCGGGTGGGCCCTGAGCCTCTACGGTAGCCTTTCCGGCCACGGTGTTTCGGGCGAAGAAAAGTAATTGAGCGAATCCAATATTCAACCCTCTGCCCCTTTTCCAGCGGCGCGAGGAAGCAAACGGGGCAGCTCGCCCCGCCTGGCTAAATGCTAATTGCTAACTGCTTAATGCCCCTACGCTCCCTCGCTCCACCCCGCCAAATACCCTTCCTGCTCCAGAGTCAGCCGGTCGATCTTAATCCCCATGGACTCCAGCTTCAGTTTGGCGACGCGCTGGTCGAGATCGCCAGGAATGAGCTTAGCTCCGCTGCTGATGCACAGGCGCTTCCTGCTGCGTCTTGTTCCCCTCAGCCTCCCACGCCTTTCGCTCTCTTTCCCGCTGTTCTTCCTTCGCTTTCTTCAGGGCTTCCGTGATTCTTGGGTCGACGTTTTCCAGGCGATATGCGTAGTCCATAACTCACCCCCACCCTGTATTGTACTAGCAAATGGACCGCCTACTTTGGCAACGGGGCAATCACCGCCTCCGCGTTCCACGCTACCTTCTCGGACTCGACGTGTGCCCAGACCCTCAGAAATTTGCTACTCACGCCGGGAATCGCTATCAGTTGCTGATCGGTCAGCAAACCGCTTGGCTCAACCCACCGCTGGCCGCGAAATAGATCGAAGGCGGGCAATTTTTCCCATCTAGGCTCCATGATAGATTTCGGTACTTTGGGAAGGTCGTGGGCGTACACCGTGGTAGCGCATCCGTCACTTACCAGCTCGACCCGAGCCAGACCGACATTATTCAGCTCCGTTTTGACCAGCAAATACTCATGGCCGTCGCGGAATGTTCTCTCTCCGGAGATACGAAGCTGTACTCGGGATTTGTGAGTTCTTCCGGTAAGGTAATTATAGAGGACCCACCCGCCGCCGAAAATTATGGCGAGGTCGGTTAGAAGTTTGCTGATAGTTTCAAGGAGATGGCCCCAATCCATGGCGGCCTCCTGCATCGTCGAAACAATACTACAAAAGCCGATTGCTTTTGCGAAGAGCTTTCGCTCCAAAAAACAAACGGGGCGGCTGTCGCCGCCCCGATCGAAAGTCAAAAGCAGCGGGCGAGGGCGCCCGCTCTACACGCCCCTACGTTCCCTCGCTCCACCCCGCCAGATACTCTTCCTGCTCCGGCGTGAGCCGGTCGATCTTGATCCCCATCGACTCCAGCTTCCGCTTGGCACCGCGCTTGTCCTGGTGATGCGAAGTGCGGACCTCAGCGGCTGAAGCCGCTTGGGTTGTGGCGACTCTGACGGCACGACTGGAAGCCGTGCCCTTCCCGATCCATCGTCGCAAAACAAACGGGGCGGCTTACGCCGCCCCGAATCGAAAGTCAACGGCAGCGGGCGAGGGCGCCCGCTCTACACAAGCCTACGTTCCCTCGCTCCACCCCGCCAGATACTCTTCCTGCTCCGGCGTGAGCCGGTCGATCTTGATCCCCATCGACTCCAGCTTCAACTTCGCCACGCGCTTGTCGAGTTCGTCGGGAACCTTGTAGACCGTCTTATCGAGCGTCTTGTAATTCTTCACCATGTATTCCACCGAAAGCGCCTGGTCGGCAAAGCTCATATCCATCACCGACGCCGGATGTCCCTCCGCCGCCGCCAGATTGATCAGCCGTCCCTCGCCCAGCAGATTGATCTTGCGCCCGTCTTTCAACGAGTATTCGTCGACGAACGTCCGCGTCGTGCGCTTCGACGAAGACATTTTCTCCAGCGCCGGAATATCGATCTCCACATTGAAGTGCCCGGAGTTCGAAATGATCGCTCCATCTTTCATCAAGTCGAAATGTTCCTTGGTCAGCACGCTCTTGTTGCCCGTGACCGTGCAGAACACGTCGCCCAGCTTGGCCGCTTCCGCCATCGACATCACGCGGAAGCCGTCCATCACCGCTTCCAGCGCCTTCGTCGGATCCACTTCCGTAATGATCACTTCCGCGCCGTTGCCGCGCGCCCGGCTCGCCAGTCCGCGGCCGCACCAGCCGTAGCCGGCCACCACAAACTTCGACCCCGCCAGCAAAAAGTTCGTCGCCCGGACAATGCCGTCGATCGTCGACTGCCCCGTACCGTAGCGATTGTCGAACAAATGCTTGGTATCGGCATCGTTCACCGCCACGATGGGAAACTTCAGCACGCCTTCCTTCGCCATCGCCCGGAGCCGGATCACGCCCGTCGTCGTCTCTTCCGTTCCGCCGATCACCCCTTCCAGCGCGTCAGTGCGCTTGGTGTGCAGGATCGTCACCAGGTCCGCGCCATCATCCATGGTGATGTGCGGTTTATGGTCGATCGCCGCCAGAATGTGGTTGTAATACGTATCGTTGTCCTCGCCCTTGATGGCGAACACCGGAATGCCCTGATCGCGCACCAGGCTGGCCGAAACGTCGTCTTGCGTCGAAAGCGGGTTCGAGGCGCACAGCACCACATCCGCTCCGCCATCGCGCAGGCAAATCGCCAGGTTCGCGGTTTCCGCGGTCACATGCAGGCAGGCCGATACCCGGATCCCCTTCAGCGGCTGGTTCTTGATGAACTCTTTCCGGATGATCTGCAGCACTTTCATGGACTGGTTCGCCCACTCAATGCGCTTCTTGCCCAGTTCGGCCAGTTCTAAACTTTTGACGTCGTAATTGATCTGCGCTGCTGTTGACATGCTCCTCCTGTGGCGCTTTCACCCGCGAAAAATTGTGTTGGTTACCTATCGCTTGATAGAACGACTTGGTCAGATCACCCGGTACCCTGCCAGAATACATGATTCCGGTCCCAGGTCAGCATACCCAAATAATCTTTAGGGAATAAGACTTTTGACTCATCTCCCACATTGAACCTTGGTCAGCGCCGACAGTCATCCTGAGCGCGCGTTCTTTGCGCAGCGAAGGCTTGCCCTGAGCGGAGCCGAAGGGGATATGGGCGAGCCGCGCGAAGCATCGCGTCTTTGCGATGCAACAATTGCGCGTTCGGGCCGCTTCCTTATCGCAATCGCCCTCCGCTACTTCCGCGCAGCCACCGGCTCGCGCACTCCCGCGTCGCTGGCCAGCTTCGCCGCCTTATCCGTCCCTTCCCACGTAAAGTCCGGATCGTTGCGCCCAAAGTGCCCGTAAGCCGCCGTCTTCTTATAGATGGGACGCCGCAAATTCAGCGACTCGATAATTCCCCGGGGCGTCAGCTTGAAGTGTGCTCGAATCAAATCCGGAACGATCGCCGGATCTACTTTTTCCGTGCCAAACGTGTCCACACGCACGCTCACCGGATCGGCCACACCAATGGCATACGCCAACTGCACTTCGCAGCGGTCCGCCAGCTTTGCCGCCACAATGTTCTTGGCAATGTAGCGCGCCATGTAAGCCGCCGACCGATCCACCTTCGTCGGATCCTTGCCGCTAAACGCCCCGCCGCCATGCCGCCCCATCCCGCCGTAAGTGTCGACGATAATCTTGCGCCCGGTCAGCCCCGTATCTCCCATCGGCCCGCCAATCACGAACCTTCCCGTAGGATTGATGTGGTACTTCGTATCTTCGTCGAGCAGGTGCGCCGGAAGCACCGCCTGAATCACGTGCTTCAGAATGCCCGCCCGCAACTCCTCGTTGCTCACGGTTTCCGCATGCTGCGTGGAAATCACCACCGCATCCACTCGCAGCACGTTACCCTTCGCATCATATTCAACTGTTACTTGGGATTTTCCATCCGGGCGGAGGAAAGGAAGAGTTCCATTCTTGCGCATCTGCGAGAGCCGCATCGTTAGCTTGTGCGCCAACGAAATCGGCGTCGGCATCAAGTCTTCATTCTCCCCGCAGGCATAGCCAAACATCATTCCCTGGTCGCCGGCGCCGCCGGTATCCACGCCCATGGCAATGTCGCCGGATTGCTTGTTAATGCTCGAGATTACGGCGCAGGTGTTGCAATCGAATCCGTAAACGGCATTGTCATAGCCGATGGCGCCCACCGTGCCGCGCACCACGCTCTGGAAATCTACATACGCCTTGGTCGTGATTTCTCCGGCAATCACCACCAGCCCGGTTGCGGTCAGGGTTTCGCAAGCCACCCGGCTCGATGAATCTTCCGCCAGGCACGCGTCCAGAATGGCATCGGAAATCTGGTCGGCAATCTTATCCGGATGCCCTTCGGTGACCGACTCGGAAGTAAACAAAATACGGTTCTTCGTTGCTGCGCCCAAGATTTATTCTCCTTAGAAAGCGGCTTCGGACTTTAGTTTCTGGCGACGCTGGGGGGTGCTGCAGGTGGTCGCATGATTACTCGTGATGATCACTCAAAAGAACGGTCGCACCATCAAAAAGAAGTCCTCAAGAATGCTACCAGAGGCATCCGGCCTGCGCAATGGTTTTAGCCTCAACCGCATCCTGTTGAATTTAATAGCGGAATACCCGCACTGGATGGACTAATTCCGCACTCCATCGGCCCCGCCGCTTTCACCTTGACACCCACCCAACCCGCCCACTAGCATTGCCTCCGCCGGCAGGACGGCCACGCGTCCGCCAGCTTTCCGCCCAGCGGAAATCCAGCAATCGCCGTGAGTCCTCTTCCCCTGAAACACGGAACTAAGAACACGGAACTAGCTGACCGCTCTGGGTCAGACTGCAATCGCATTCCATCGCGGTTCCCGCTGGCCCCTCGCAAGTAACCCGTACACCATCCTTACAGGGATGAATTGGAGGTCCTATGAACAACCTACACGCTGTTGACAATCGGCATCACGGCCGCATCACCGTCTTCGTCGGTGCCGAGCTCGTCACCACCTGCGACTCCGTCGAGATCATCGACAAATATCCCGGCGGACATCGCCAATACGTCGTCGACCCAGGCGCCGCCCAGGTCTTCATCGCGGAAAAGCAACTTCCCGGACCTTGCGGCGAAATCCTCTTTCCCTGGAATACGCAAGTCGATATCTTCGACAAAGTTCACGACAAGGTCGAAATCTTCGTCAACGAACAAAAGCGGCTCACCATACCGGTGCATGAATCCAACCAGCAGTACGATGTCTATCAGGTGCTGATCGAACCGCTCGACAAGTATCTGATCATCCCCGAGGGCCAGATCGTGCCCATGATCTATAGAAAAGTATTCGGCCCAGCCTCCTACGAGGCCTGCGTCAAATACATCAAAGGGCTACCCAAAGCAGCCTGACCCCATCGCAAACGGAAGTCCCACGCTTCGGGCAATCCACGAAGCGTGGGATTTTCCACCTCTTGCTCCTGGAGTTCGGAAGAATCGCGCTGAGCGAGCGAAGTCGGCCCAGGGGCGCCGCGAGCTGCTAACAAATGGACCCGAGTGCGCCGCGGCACCGCAACCCGGGGCAGCGGGCGCGATTATTTCTGTGCCGCTAGCGCGGCTGCTTCCTGGGCGGATGTGATACCTCGACCGGGATGCCAGTGATCTACGTCATCCATCCCAGGTCCCGGACTGGTTTCCGGACCCTGCAATTTCCAGACATGGAATATCCCGGTGTATTGATTGGACCCCTTAAAGATGTAGGTTACGGGACGCTCCCCCGGCAGCGCCTCGCCAACATACCAGGTCCGTACTCCGCCATTCTCCTTCATGATACGGTCAAGGTTTCTTCGCGCATCCCGGGCATTGTGAATGTGCAGCAACGACTTGAGCCGCATCCGAAGATCGACACCGCGGTCATTCAGGTCATCGATCAGCGTTCTAGCGATGGCAAATGCGTCGCGGTCATAAGTGCTCACGTGGTTGTTATAGTCCGAAGCGACGGTCTGGTGAGTGAATCGAACCGGAAGGATGTTAGCCTTGGATGCCGACTTGAACGCCTTCGAGAGCTGCACATCCGAGCCGCTCGTCTGGATCACGGAATCCGAGAGAATCATCAGCATCTGATCCTTGGCGGTAGTCATGCGAGAAAATCGGCCGAACAGGGTCTGAGCCTCTCCAAAATTGCCGGCATACAGGACGCACTCGGGGTTCATCCCTCTCAATGTCGCATCGTCCGGTAGAGCGTTCAACTCGAACTTGTCGACCTTCACTGCCCCTTCCAGGACTTCGCCGGCGATGGCCTGTTCGTATTCGTTCACCAGATCGTCCGTGTAAGACTTGTTCTGAGAGTCGTCTCCATAGACAATCAAAAAACGGTGCTTATTGTTTTCGATGGCGAATTCGACTGCTGACGAAGCCTGGATCCTGTTGGTCGGAGAAAGCTGCAGCAAAGGAGCAAATTGAACCTTGTGCAGCACCGGGCGTAAGACACTCCACTCGTAACATTTATCGTCACAATTTTTCAGCAGATCGCTGTCGCTGGCCGTGGTCGCCAGGTAAGGGATCCTCGGGTTTGCCTTGAAATAAATGGGCAAGGATTCCTCAGTGAGCTGGCTTCGCCCGCTCCCGATGACCATCAACGTATTGGGCCGGCTGCTCAGGTCCTCCGCTACCCTCTGGATGGTCTCCTGCGAGTTGTCCTGCAGGTGTACCAGTTGCACAATCACATCGACGTCGCCGATCGTCGCCAAGGTGACCTTCGCTTTATCGCGAAAAATCCTCAAGGTTTTATCGTTTGTGTCACTATCGGCGACCACATAAACGGTGAACGGATCGGGACGCTCCAAATACACGCCCGCAAAGTAGGCTAACGGCAGTCCAAACACGAACGCCAGCAGAATCTCCACGGAGTGGCGCCCTACCCAAGCCCCTACCGGAAGAAGGCTCGCGCGAACCTGCTCTAGAAGAGCCATCTATACACCTCAAGCTCAGTCGTTTTGGGCCCAACCGGTCCGGCTAGAGAGGGAAGACAAGGAGCCGGAGCGGCTCGAAGGGAGCTCCTTCGAAGTTTGACGTGAAACTCTAGCCCTCACTCCTCCTGAAGTCAAGCTGCTTTCAATCCAGCTCCCCTCAATCCAGCAGCGGCCGCGCCGACCCGCCCAGCAGAGAACTATTCATGTTGAAAATATTGTGGTGACCCTCCGGTCCGCCCCAGGCAAACATCAGCGAGACCATCGGGAACCCGCCAGCCCGCAGCGTGATCCCAGCCGCCAGGCTGTGTTTCAAGTGATCGAATCCCAAATCCCCCCGCGTCACCGAAACCGTGCCCTGGTCCGTCATAAACTTGAACCCAAACGGACCCCACACCGAATGCTCAAAGCTCTCCTGCAGCAATAATAAGTTGGGCGCACGAAACCGGTAATCCTGATAACTTCCCAGCGCCATATTTCCGTCAATATCGGCCCCACCCAAAGTCTGCTGAAAGTAAAACGGCACCGCGCTCGTCGCCGAATTAATCGATTCCGAAACCAGCAGCCTCGCGGTGATGAACCCATTCAAATTCCGCGTATGCGGAATCTCCGGACACTTCGCCCCATTCGGCGCGCATTCGTCAGGTCCACTCGCGTCCGTGTTCTTAACACCGGCCTTCGAGTAGCCATACAAATAGAAAGTGTGATTCAGATCAGCCGTCCAACGAAGAAAAGAATTTGTCGAACTCGATGGCGCAAAGAACTGCTGAAAGTTCCCCAGGTAATTCAGCTCGAAGTGGTCCTTAAACAAAACCGGATCGATGCGAAACCCCTCCCCCAGCTGCACAAATCCCGGCTGGCTGTTCAGCCCCGGTGCGGTCGCATTCGTATACAGCGTCCCAATCGAAGGCGATGATTGCCCGTTATCGCCTCTCACGCTCACAAACCGCCCATTCACTTCGCCCAACAATGCAAGCCTCAACTTGCTAACTGCGGACCACTCATACACCGGTTTGATCGCATTCGCTCCCACGACGGTCTGCGTCATTCCAAACACCGACTGCCCCGCCAGCGTGGAATCATTCCCCAATCCAAAAAAATAAAGTTTGTTCAACGAGATCGACTGCGCGTACAAGTTGAAAACCGTATAAGGATGCACCAGGTTGATCGCCGGCTTTTTTGCAGGTCTCTTCGGCTCAGCAGTTGCACCCGGCTGCGGCGTTTCCGGAATAATCACACGAATCGGCTCATTCGGCGTGTGGATCAACTTCATATATCCCCCCGCCCGCCACGACCCATTGGTCGAGCCCACCGCATCCACGTCCCAAGTCAGCCGCCAATCCTTAGTATTCTTGTCGGCCACGAACGCCCCGCCCAAAGCAAATCCGTTTTGCGCCGGCATGCTCCCCGCCGCAATGTGCAGCGGATTATCGGTAAAAATCTCATACGCACACCCCGGCACGGTTTTAAAACCAAAATCCTTGCAAGCATCGCTCGCCCGTTCCCCCTCCCGGCGAAACTCCGCCTGCAGCATGCTCTCCTGCGCAAAGGCCAATGTGCCCGCCAGCCCCAGCACGATCAACCACGTCCACCGCATACCGCCTCCAGCCCGCAGGATGACTCATGTAGGGACAGCCGCCCAAGCCTGCCCTGAGCGAAGCCGAAGGGGCTGTCCGGCCGCGCAAGCGGCCTCTAACTCTTCCCCTTCTTCTTGCCCTTACCACCACTCTTCGGTTTCCGCACCGGTCCCTCGTCAGCCACCGCCGCAATCTCAATCGCCGGCCTCCGCTTAGCCCGTCTGGCCGCCGCCTCCGCATGGGCGCCGTGAATCGCCTCCGTCACCGCGCGAATGTACTCCACCGCTTCGCCCTCGGTCTTGATCGCATTAATGTAGATGTCCGTGTGGTGCCGCACCGGCAGCCTCCGCTCCGCTTCGTGCAGATGCAGAATCTGTGACTTCAGCAGCGCATTGACTGGACGGTCTCTATCCATCGCGCTCTGCGGATCAAGCCGTGGTACGTGGATCACCGTCATAACCTCACCCCTTTTGCGCCGCACCTCTACACATCAAAGTCCGGACAATCCTGCCGCAGCACATCCAGCGAAATCAAATCCACAAACGTATCCGCCGCCGCTTCCCGCGCCGTGCGCTGCGCATAGCTTCCCAGAAAAAACTTCGTCACCGTCGCCGGAATCGACGCATGCTCAAACACACGCCCGCTCACCACCGTCCCCTTCGGAACCCACGGCGAAATCAAAATCGCCGGAACCCGCACCCCCAGCCGGTCAAACGCAAACGGCTGGCCCATCCCGGTATCGTTCGCCGAAGCCGTGAACCCGTCCAGCGCATTCGGAGAACAATTCGGGGGCGCCACGTGATCGTAAATCCCTCCGTGCTCGTCATACACTACCAGCAGCGCCGTATTCGGCCACAACGGCGAATTCTTGACGGCATTGTAGATCGACGCAATGAACGCCTCTCCCGCCTGAATGTTGTGATCCGGATGCTGATCGCTCGCCACTTCCTCCCCGTCATCCGTATCGTGATCGCTATAGTTCGGCTCGACGAACGAATAATCCGGCAAACTGCCGCTCGCGCAATCCGACAAAAACTGCGGATACGTCGCAAACAGCTGCGGCTCGTTCTGCAGCAGGTTCACCACTTCCATCGTCGAGCTGGTCGTGTCATAGTAATAAATCTTCGCCGTGTGCCCCGCTCCAACCATCCGCTCGTAGATACTCTTGTACGGCTCCATCACATAAAAAACGCTCATCCCTACTTGTCCAAACGACGTCCCATAATGCGCGAACGCCCGATTGCAAATCGTCGGCCCCGGTATCGACGCAAACCACCCGTTAAACACCGCAAACTCCAGCGCCAGCGTGGTCAGCACCGGCAACTGATTCTGCGCAAAGTAATACATGATCTTCTGCGAGTGCCCCACATCCTGCTGCTGATTGAAATAACTCTTCACAAACCCCTGCATATTCGGCACGCGCCCCGCGCTCGTGTCCCCGCCAAAAATCTGCAAATCCACCGCCGGAAAATGATGGTCCGGGTCCGGATCGAGCTGCCCCTGAAACGCCGCCAGCGCCTGCGGCTGCACCAACGCCCCCGTCGTATCCGGATTGCTCAGCCCCGCCGTAATCCCATCAATCGCTGGATTCACCGCCGCCAGTGATCCCAGCATGTGGTCAAACGACCGGTTCTCCATCATCAACACCACAATGTGCTTGAGCTGATCCAGTCCCGCCGCCATAGCCACACTCCTGCGGATCGACAGTCCGACACTCGTTCGATGAATAGTGCAGCAAACCCGAGAAACGTTTCCTAAGAAACTTAAAGATTCTCGGTATTTTCAAAAACCCGCAGAAAGGATGCGCGCAGAAAAAAAAATGGATAGCAGAAAGCAACCGGGCGCGGTTTTCGCTTCACGGTTGAAGACTCAAAACATCTAGCAGGCTGTGAGCATCGCGATCAGCAACCGTTTTGAAAGGGTGTGGCTTCAGCCGCGCCGCAAAGACCTCAAAATCAACAGCGGCTTCAGCCGCCGAGCAGCAACTCAAACCAGCAAAATCGACGGCCTCTGCTCCTCGCCCGCGTCCACCGATCCTTCCTCGCCACAAGCCTGAATCGTCAACCCCCGCTCCCGCAGCAAATGCCACGCCTCTCGATACTCTCCATACTTCTGCCGCCGGCTCCCCGGCGTAAAGTGCAGACTCGAATTCTTCCTCCCCATCACCTCAAACGGAATAACATACCAGTCATCAATCGGAATCAGCAGCACTGCAAAAAAATCCACCGTCCCCGGAGCGTATTTCTTCCGCCCCGGCCCCATCACATTCAAGCTGTACTCCCCATTCCGCCGCTTGTAGATCGTCGACTTCACCTGCACCCGCAGCACTCTCCTTTGGTTTTCTACTCCAACATCGTATCTCCCCGAATCCCCAAACGGCTTCGACACTTTCATCCCCAGCCCCGCCGCCAACATCATGAAATAAAGCTCCGCCCACTCTCCGCGTTCCTTGCAATCTTTCAGCTTCCCGCCCGCCAGCCGATCAGCCTTCCGCCTCATTACTGGACCCCTTCTTTCTTTTCTGGATACCCGCAGAACGATCCCGCTACTTCAATCCTAAGCACATCCGCAAGGTCATCCGTCACAGTCACAAAGCCAGCCCTGTGGAAATTCCCAAATTTAAAATGGATTTGGATGGCGCGCAGTGCTGCGGCTTTGCGATAAGAAACTCCAGTAGAGGAGGGAACCAGGTTTGGCAGGGACTGCATCGAGCACTTCAGCTTACCCCCGCCAACTCGTCCGCCGCCGTGCTCGCCCGCACGCAGAGTTCTTTGAAGACGCGTGCATTGAACGCGTCCTTTGCGCCAGCCTTTTTAAGACGCCGCGAAACTGCGCCCGGAGCAGCCGGTAAATCTGCGACATTTCGGTTACGGTTGGCTGGCGGCTGCTTCCTACGAAGGCGTTGCCCAGTTCGCGGAATACTCCGGCGACAGTTCCGCCGTGAATATAGGCGTCCGTGCCATCAAGGTCGCTCAATGATTTCTTAATTCGATGCGGCGCCGTCTCACACACAATCCAGGAATGCTCGGCATGCGCTGACCTTTCCAGTGCGACGGTGAGTCCAAGTTCGAATGGCATGTTGAAGCGCGGAGTTCGCGGAGCATTTTGATCGAGTTGTACCCGGGAAAGATCGTGAATGGAATATCGCGATTGACGAATGAGCGAGAGGATTCGGTCAAGGCGGCGCTGCCCGAAGGGAATTTCCAAGGTTGCGCGCGGGGTGAAGCCGAAGGCGCTGATGCCTACGATGTAGGCGAGGAGAAGGTTCTCAAATTCCGCATCGTAGGGAACGTTGAGAAAGACAGATTCCCTAACGCGAGGTGTTGCGGCGCGCCGAAGTTGCTTTCCTGGTTTTCGTGCCATTGCGGGAGCTATGATGACCAGCCGTCTTTCCCCTTCCATTGGTTCGGATCACGATTTCCCCAGTCTTGGGATCTCTGTGGATCATCCCCCGTACTTCCCGGATGATCGCCTCGGTCCGCTTCTTCGAAACACCCAAAATCCTCGCCGTATCGAACGGCGTCGCTGGCCGGCTGTTATCGACTCTGATCGGTTGAGGCATACGTTAATTATAAGCCTTCGATCAAGCCCCCAATATCCAAACGGCGTCAGCGCTCGGAAGGGCACGACTTTCAGTCGTGCCGAAAGCCGGCAAAAAAATCCTTGTCATTCCGAATCGGGCTGAAAGCCCGGTGAGAAACCTGCTGTTAATAGACGCTACCACGACCCGAAGGGTGCCCCACGTCTCGCGTCTTTTGCGAGACGTGGGACTCCACGATCCCATCCTCCTGAGGATTTTAGAAGCACCGCGACAGGGAAGGGAGACGTCAGTCGTGCCGCAAGCCCCCAAGAAATGGAACCAAGTCCCGCGCCACCAACCGATCGTTAGCTGGTCTGCACCATCCACCGCTCAGCCGTCGCACGCAGCTTATCCAATTCCTTCGCTAGCGCGATTGTTTTCTTGTCTTCCTCGCCCTCGTCATTAAAGGCATGGAGTGCATCGTCCACCGCCTTCACCGCCGCCATCACTTCGGTAAACTGCGCCACTGTTTTATCGCCCCAATAGCGGTGCACCCACGAGCGATAGACGAACTCCTTTTTCCGCAAAGTCGTCACCGCCCCATTCACCTCCCCGCCAATCGAGGCCAGGTCTTCCGGATCCTTGGACCACCCTTTCTGGTAGCGTTCGCAAAACAGTTCTGCGAAGAAAATATAGGTGCTCAAATCCACCGCCAGTTCCTCAAAATACTTGGCCCGAAGATCGGCGCGGTTCAGCCGAAAGCGGATGCGCTCCAGCAGTTTGTCCGAGAACACTGTCATCAATGCCACGATAGTCGCCGCCAGCCACGCCCCAATGTTGTCCCTGAAGATGTTGCCGCCGATGATGTCCATATCGCCGCAAGAATACCCCTGCCATTCCGAACGCAGCAAGCATGATCGGGAAGGGCACGACTTTCAGTCGTGCGGTAAACCCTCGGCGCCCGCCCCTCCCTTCCCGAGCAGCCATTCACGATCAACGAATAACAGAAGGAGAGTTCCAATCGAAGTCGCCAGCGCGCTCATCGAGTAGATCGAAATGTTGGCCTCCGCTAGATTGGCCCACCTGAGCCCGACGATCAGGGTCAACGCCAAGAACGCGATCTTCCTGTTCTCCTTCCAAGCGACCCGCCTCAGCCACGCTGTACTCGGAAGCATGAAAGCCGCTAGGCCCAACAGCCTCACAAACAGAATGAGCACGGCCCAACTTATCGGAACGCCCGACCTCCAAAGAACGTAGCCGGCGATCTTGGCCTCGCAGCTCCAAGTCACCACCCCGGTAGCGTATCCGAGAATCATCCAGAGTAATCGCGCTCGGAGGCGAGCCCTTTCCTCTTGCCTCACGAGGCGGTCTAGTTGATGCCCCGACTCGACTCTGAGGGCAGCCAACTCTTCTTCCTTTTCGACGCCTGCCTCCTTGAGGTCTGCAATTTCCAGAAGTTGCTCTTGTATTTTGCGTTGGGACTCCTGCCGCAGACGACGCTCCTCTGCTGCGAGCTGCTTCTGTTCCTCCGCTTCCCGTTCTCGAACCTCCTTCTGCCTCTCCAATTCTTGCCTCTGCTGCTCCGAGCTGCACGCGAGAAAGGATTTCAAACCCAGTGAGACATGGTTGAAGTCCGCAGGTTTGTACGTCTTGCCAGCCAACACCGTGCTCTTCACGTAATCGACCGCCTGAATAAGTTGCTCTTTTGGCGTACTTAGCACATCCTGGTGCATCTCAGCCAGCAGGAAAAGCTCCTTAAGGTTGAACACCCTATCCCTGGGGAATAGCTGATCCACGAGCATGGCCGAGATAATGCTCGCGACCCCCAACTGCTCGCCTGTTGAAATCAAGAATGGGGACACGGTTTGAAGGAAACCGTGGAAGTCAAAGGTAAAAGGCTGCTCACCCTGCGCGGCGAGGAGCGTAGCAGCGACCGCCAAGCCTCGGTCACGGGTAAGGAACCAGCTCTTGGGATTTCCTGACCGCTCGCGTTGGACGAGGAAGAAGTGAGTGACGTCGTGTCGTAGAGCCGCCTCAGGTTTCTCCCAACCACGAGATTTGACGGCTTCCTCCTGTATCACTGTTGCAATGCCGACAGGAACGTCGCCAGTCAAAATTTGGTCTTCGGCGTCCTCCAAGATGCTGATGCCCCACCTAGTCTTCACAACCTCCTGCACGCCGCGGATGTCTTCTAGGAAGACGTCCAGGGTTATTCCTGGGTTCTCATCACGGGCGCGGAGAAACGATTCCGTCAGTTGGTCCTTCACGCGGACAATCAACTCCCCGGGCAGCACCTTCAAAACGCGCGACAACTCCTTGCTGAAGTTGTCAGGAAGACTCAGCGTCTCTTTGATCGTAGAGCGAGTTACCACGAGCTTAATGTTCAATCGCTCCGCCAGAACTAGCAGCTCTGCAAATACTGCCCTATCCTCTTTGTCCGGGAGCAGCCCGTATAAGAGGACATTCGTGTCGAGGTAAAACGATGAGCCGTTGAATGCCTGCTCTGCAAGCGGAGAGAAGCCGCCGTCTTGGAGGCCAACCAACTGCGCGAAGTAGTAGCCTTGGGCTAAGCAAAACTTAAGGTTAAGGTCGTCAGAATCCTCGCTCTTCAAAAACTGAATGCATCTCGACTGTAGAGACTCCCGCATCTCTGCGCTCAAATCCGCGCCAGCGACTGCGGCATCGAAGGCGGCCGCCGCGTCCGCATTCCTGAGGAGGTCGGAGGCTTCTAGCTGTCCGGTTACGGTTTTTGCCATCTGCGCCCCGAACCGGGCGAAACATTCGAATATGAAGCCTTGCACAATCCTACTGCCCGCCTCGTAGGAGAGCGAGTGGCCGGTATTCTCAAGCAGCTTCTTGAGGACTGGCTGCAGAACATCGCCTGCTGTCCCGATCACGCTTCTCAGTTCGTCCTGTCCCTTTGTGCTGAGGTAATAAGCGTGCCGCTGCCGGATCTGCGTAAGTTCGACCTTTCCCTGATCCTGCAGTCTGTTTAGGCTCTCCTGTATACGTTCGACCCTGAGATTCCTCGGAACATTGGCACCAAAGACTAGGTTCGATTGGACGGCCCCGATCCGGTAGGCGTTCTTTCCGTCGCTGCCCAGTAATGCAGCTATCACCAGCCGATCAAAGATTCTTTCTCTGAGCGGGGCTGTCTCGGGCGCATAGCGAAGGAGCGAAGCATAGACCAACTGGCGCTTTTGGCTCAGTTCATCCTCTGAGGTCACGGCTGTAACATTCGGCATTCTGACTCCGATTCGGTCGTTGGGTCGCGAAAACGAAAAAGAGGACACGGCGTGCCGTGTCCCCCTGTCACGTACGTCTACAGTATTTTTAGTTCGCTCTCAGCGGCTAAAGCCGTCGAGATAGGTTCGGCCCTTTTCGGCATGGCTGAAGCCATGCCCTTTCAACTCACGAGCGAAAAATACTCTTTCGGGTAGAGATAATCCTCACCCATCTCATCAACCACACGAACCAGACCATGTTTAGCTCCCGCCTTATCTGGAATAAGACGATAAATCTTGCGCACCTCTAAGGAGGCCGCGTATCTCTTATTCGAGATGCAGACGGCGAACTGGGCATCGCCCTTCATGTCAGTCAATTATCATTCTTACGAGCACCCGCTCGTACTGCCGCAACTCCCACACCGGTAGCACGAACCGTTCCGCGTCATGATGCTGCCGCAGAAGCTGCAGCTGGGGGCGTCGCCCAGGTCGATGATGCCGGCCAGAGCGTCGGCGGCGTGAATTGAACCGGGCTTCGGGCCTCGGGCTTCGGGCTTCGGCTCCGAACCATTCATGTCTCCGATTTCTGGCAACTGGCCACTGGCCACTGACTTCGGCCGCAGATTCTCGAACAAAAACTGCTGCTGCCCAGTCAAGAAGCGCAACTGGAGCCAGCGGAAGATGTAGTCCATGATCGACTTGGCATAGCCAATGTCGGGATTGCCGCTCCAGCCGCTGGGCTCAAAGCGCGTGTGCGCAAACTTTTCGCACAACAGCTTCAGCGGCACTCCATGCTGCAGCGCGATGGAGACGGCCAGCGCAAAGCTGTCCATCAGCCCGCTGACCGTCGATCCTTCCTTGGCCATGGTGATGAACAGTTCGCCCGGCTCGCCGCTGGGATAGAGCCCGACCGTGATGTATCCCTCGTGATCACCAACCTTGAACTTGTGCGTGATCGAAGCCCGCTCTTCCTGCAGTTTGTGCCGGACGGCGCGCGGAGGCGCGTTGAGGTTGTCTTCTTCCACGGTTAAAGTTGCCGGCGAGACGCCGGCGCTACTTTGCGCAGTCTTCGTTCCCGCAGCAGACAACGGTTGAGACTTCTTGCAGCCATCGCGATAAACCGCGACCGCTTTCAATCCCAGCTTCCACGCCTGCAGGTACGCCTCCATGATGTCTTCGACGGATGCATTCTCGGGAAGATTGACGGTCTTCGATATAGCTCCGGAGATAAACGGCTGCGCCGCCGCCATCATCCGCAGATGACCCATGTAAGCAATCGACCGCGTTCCTTTAGCCGGCTTGAACGAGCAATCGAACACAGCCAGATGCTCGTCCTTAACATGCGGCGCCCCTTCAATGGTGCCGGTAGCATCGATGTAGCTGACAATCGCATTCGCCTGATCATGATCGTACCCCAGCTTGAACAACGCAGTAGGCACAGTGTTGTTGACGATTTTAATCATGCCTCCACCAACGAGTTTCTTGAATTTCACCAACGCCAAGTCCGGTTCGACACCGGTAGTCGCGCAGTCCATCATGAATCCGATTGTTCCCGTTGGGGCCAGGACGGTTACTTGGGAATTTCTGTAGCCGTGCTTTTCGCCGTGGGCGAGGGCCTCGTCCCAGCTGGCTTTGCTCGCCTCGTAGAGTGCGGTGGGGACATTGGTTTTATTTATGTTGTTGACGCTGGCGCGGTGCATGCGGATTACGTCGAGGAAAGGTTCTCGGTTGATGTACCAGCCGGGGCAGGCGCCGCCGGGCATGTTTGCTGCGTCGGTGATGCCGAGACGAGTTGCTACGGTTTCAGTTGCGGGGGTTAGCGGGGGGCATTGTTCGGCGATCTTGCTGGATTGCAGATAGGCTTCGCCGCACATGATGGCGGTGACGCAGGCGGCGTAATCGCGGCCGGCGTCAGAGTCGTAGGGGAGACCGGCAGCCATGAGGAGCGCGCCGAGATTAGCGTAGCCGAGGCCGAGCGGGCGGTAGTCATGCGAGTTGCGCATGATCGATTCGGTGGGGTAGCCGGCGTTGTCGACCAGAATTTCCTGCGCGGTGATGAGGACGTCGACGGCGTGGCGGTAGGCTTCGACGTCGAAGGTGCCGTTGGGCGCGAACTTCAGAAGATTCAGGCTGGCGAGGTTGCAGGCGGAGTCGTCGAGGAACATGTATTCGCTGCAGGGATTGCTGGCGTTGATGCGAGCTGTGTTCTTCGAAGTGTGCCAGCGATTGGTCGTGGTGTCGTACTGCATGCCGGGATCGCCGCAGTGCCAGGTGGCTTCGGAGATCTTCTTCATCAAGTCTTTGGCTTTGTAGGTCTTCATGACGCTGCCGTCCTGCACCTTCTTGGTGGAGAAGTCGGTGTCGCGGACTACGGCGTACATGAAGTCGTCGGTGACGCGGACGGAGTTGTTCGCGTTCTGGAAGAAGATGGAGGAGTAAGCATCGGAATCGGGATGGGAGCCGTCGTATCCCTGGGCGACGAGAGCGTGAGCTTTGGCTTCTTCTTTCTGCTTGCACTCGATGAACTCAACGATATCGGGATGGTCGACGTTGAGGATGACCATCTTGGCGGCGCGGCGGGTTTTGCCGCCGGACTTGATGACGCCGGCGAAAGCGTCGAAGCCTTTCATGAAGCTGAGCGGGCCGCTGGCAGTGCCTCCGCCGCTGAGACCTTCGGTGGAGGAGCGCAAGGTAGAGAGATTGGTGCCGGTGCCGCTGCCCCACTTGAAGAGCATGCCTTCGGTCTTGGCGAGAGTGAGGATGGAATCGAGCGAGTCTTTCACGGAGTTGATGAAGCAGGCGGAGCATTGCGGCTTGCTGTAGCCAGTGACGCCGAACTCGACCTGCTGGGTGCGAGGATTCCAATGCCAGTTGCGAGCGTCGGAACTGGGCTCGATGCGGTCGCAGCCCACGTTGAACCAGACCGGCGAGTTGAAGGCAGCGTACTGGCGAACGAGGATGTGGACGAGCTCGTCGTGGAAGGTTGCGCCGTCTTCGGGAGTTTTGAAGTAGCCCTGGGCCAATCCCCAGTTGCGGATGGTCTCGGCGACACGGGTGACGAGCTGGCGGACTCCGGTCTCGCGCTCGGGCGTGCCGACCTTGCCGTGCAGATATTTGCTGGCCACGATGTTGGTGGCGGTCATGGACCAGTCTTTGGGGACTTCGACGTCTTTCTGTTCGAAGATTATGCCGCCTTGAGAGTCGGTGATTTGGGCGAGGCGGAGATCCCATTCGAGTTCGTCGTAGGGAGAGACGCCGGGTTTGGTGAAGAAGCGGCGGAAGGACAGACCGGGAGCTTTCTTAACAGGAGTAGGCGCAGGGTTCGACGAAGTGGCTTCGACGGTGGTGGTTTTGACTTCTGGCATTGATCTCTCCATTAATAGTTAGATTCTATGTAGCGTGGCCCGATTCGACGTCCATGGGGGTGGGCGGGGGTGGGGCCGTCCCGAACGGGAAAATGTTCGGGGGTGGGGCGTGTGTTGTAAAGAGCGTTGTTCCCCGATGGTGCGGGGTGCCGTCCCTTGTGGGACTTGTTTCCGTTTATCTACCTATCCCGGACTTACGTCCGGGGCTAATGAACGCCGCCGCCTTTGGCGGCTGGAGCGTCGCGACCAGTTCGTTCTCTTCGTCCTAAAGCCTCGAATTATTTCTGCTTCTAACACGGTGCTGCGTGCGTCGGTAGTGCTCCCTAATTCAGAACCTCAGGGGCTAAAGCCCAGATTCATAACGTCATCTTGCGGGACGGCTGAAGCCGTCCCCTGATACGGATCGCTTTCGGCGCGGCTAAAGCCGCGCCCTTTCAAAGCCGAATCTGACGGCACCCTTCGGCGCGCTTCGCTTTCTCAGGGCAGGCTTAAGAACTGAAGTCGTGCCCTGATACAAACCAAAGAAACTACGATCACAGCGCTGAAGTGCTGCGGCACCCAAAAGCACTGAGGCGTCCGCGGTGGCGCCACTACATCCCTCCCCCCTCATCCCGGCGGTTTAGAAACCGGAGGGAAGGGGGTGAGGACAGTGAAGATTCTTGTTGGAACCGGAATCGAGATGCGGGGCCGCGGGCGCAGAATCTGTTTCTGGTCCAGCAGGTTTGGCCTGGGTTGAGTTTGGGATGCTGCCGGCAGAGTCGGACAGGAGTGTCTGACCCACACGATCGTCTGCGGCGAACTCCAGTGACGACTGGAAGTCGGTGGGAAGGCCGGAGGCTTTCTCGGCGGAGGAGAGCATCCATTGGTTGAGGGCGTTGCAAATGCTGCGGCGCTGAGACTGGTCTTCGATTACGACGAAGCGGACGAAGCAGCGTCCGGTGGCCAGACGTGAGCGCATGGGATTGATGCGGGTGAACATGCGGTCGAGGGTGAAGGCCATATCGTCATCTTCGGAGAATTGGAGGACGGCGAGCATGCGGCGTTGAGGCACCTCGGCGGCTACAGCCGCATTTGTCTGGGGACTAGAATCGCAGCGCTGAGGCGCTGCGCCAGCCAAAGGCCGCGTCGGGGTTCCCGCGAGAGTCGATATGCTGGATGCAGCAGCCGAGCTTTGCTCGGATGGACAGCCGAGGGCGGCTGTCCCTACATGGGACCTGCTGGCTCCCAAAGTGTTGCTGGCGCCGAGATCCATGATCTCTTCCGCTAAAGCGAAGATGCCGGGCTTGCTGGGGACGACGAGAAGGCTGTGAGTGGAATCGCAACGGAACCAGCGCGACCACTGCAGGCGGCGCGGGTCGACGGGGCGGTCGAAGCCGTGGCGTGCCAGAGAATCGGCGACCAGGCGAGTTAAAGCTTCCATCTCGGGCTCCTAGGAACTGGCTTCGGGCTTCAGCTTTCGGGCTTCGGCCAGAAGTCCAACCAAGTTCCGGTGTGAAACTAGCTCTTGCTGACTGACTTCGTCGTCCGCCGGGGGGAGGGGTCCGGGAGACGGCCACCGCACTCAAGACCCCGGCTTCCGGAGTTTCAGCTTCCGGTTGCTGAGTCCTTCTTCTTCTTCTATTGCTTTGTTACACTTACGGGAGTGGCACCGGGTCACCTCTGGCCTGGCGCCCTCCCGTAGGTTGTCCTACTACTCTCTTCTCTTCTTGCGTTGCTTTTCTTCCTTTTCCCCAGGAAAGCCGCCCCGTTCCCGCGAGACGAATTTCAAAGGCCTATGGGATTGCAAAGTTACTCCCGCTTATTGTACCTGTCAAGAGAGAAACACCATAGGTTGTATCCTCAACAATGACGGGCTTGGTGCCGGGGGTGAGGCATTTTTTTCCACAAGGGAAATTCATTGTGTATTCACAAAAGGGCAGCTGCCATCTTCCAGTGGCCAGTTGCCAGCAATACCCTTAGGCCCAGTACCGTCCCATGCATTAGCCGAATAACGGAACGGCTCTGCTTTGGGAAGCGAGCAGAGGACCGCGGGGGCTAAAGCCCTGCTGATTAAGGGCTCGATCTCGCGGCGCGACTGAAGTCGCGCCCTTTCAAGGCGGCCACGAATCGAGTTTCTCCGCAACGACCTTCCAGGGGCTGCGAAAGTGTTCAGAGTGAGCGCATGCCGGAACTCGAGCTGCGGCGGTCGCGGTAGGGTTGGGGCGACTTGCGGGTGAGGTGGGGCGAGATGGATAGGCTGAGGGGAATTCCGTTTTCCGGCGGAGTCTCGTATGGCCGCGAAGTGCGGGGCTGTTCGGGAGACTCGTCCGGGCCGGCCAGGAGGGGTACGTAGATGTCCTCGAAGATCTGCCGGGGCACGATGCGGAGAACACCGTCGGAGGATTCGACGAGGTAATCGCCCTTGCGACCGGAGTGTGGCCGGCCGAGGAGATCGGTGAATGCGAGGCTGGCGGAGAGTTGCTTGGCTTGGACCAGAAAACGGGTGCGGTAGGTAATCCATGAGTTGGTTGCTTTCATCGGTGTTGGCCAGTGGTCGTTGTCGACGGTGAAAAGTGACGGTTGATTGCCGATCGAAAGTTGCCGACGACCGGGTTTGCATCTCCGGCCGGTGGGTGTGATCGACCGGTTCCGCTTTAAGTTTTCATGAGAGGGCGAAACAGAATGTACGAGCGAAAGGGCGCGGGGTCAATTCAGTATTTTTGGTGCAGTTGAGGAAAATGTTGGCCGGGGATTGTGACGGATGAACAGGGATCAAGGTTCGTCTCAGTAACTTGCCGCTAAGCCGCTTGGGGGGCGCGGCTTGTGTCAGCAGGAGAGGATGAAGGGAAAAATTCGGGGAGAGCGGGCGCACGGATTGTTCACAGGGGATGCACAGGAAATGCAGAAAGGGGGAGGAACAGTTCTCAGTTCTCAGTTTCTAGTTCCCAGTTCCTAGCTGGGGCGCGGAGAACCACGCCAGCAGGCGTTGGTCGAATTCTTGTGGAGCTGCGCTGATGGCGCCGCAGTGATCGGCGTTGGGGACTTCCCAGAGGACTGCTCTTGGATTGCGGGCGTGGATGCGGCGGGAGTGGCGGAGTGGGATGTTGCTGTCGATCTGGCCGTGAATAAGAAAGACCGGGACTTTCGTCGCCGCGACTGAATCTTCTGGCGAGACTTGGCGCATGTCGAGGTGATACTTCCAGCGGACGTAGAGGAAAGCGAATTCGACGACGGGGCGGAGGAGGGTACGTCCGAACCAGGGACCGAGGTGAAAGGGCTGACCCATGCGGTCGTAGGCAATCTCGCGAAAGCTGGAGAAGGAGGATTCGGCGGCGACGGCGCAGAAGCGGGGCTCGACGGCGAGAGATTGCAGGAGCTCGGCGGCGCCCATGGATTCCGCGAATCCGAAAATGCAGTGCGGGTGATCGCGTGCGGCGAGGAAGTTGAACCACTGGTGGAGGTCGTTGTGTTCGAGAAGGCCGTAGGTGGCGAGTGGGCCGCCGCTGGCGCCGTGAGCGCGGGCATCGGGGAGCAGGACGGTGAAGCCGTGAGCGAGGAGGAGTTGGGCGTATCCGGTCACGCCGACACGGTTATCGCCGAGGCCGTGGAGAAGAATAACGGCGTCGCCGTTGCTGTGGTAAGGGTGGATGGTCCAGGCGCGGAGAGTGACAGCGTCTGGCGTGGTGATGGAGACGTCTTCGAAGTCGGAGTCGAGTTGGTGAGCGAGGTCGCGGGCGGTGGTTTCGTCTTCTGATGTGAGAGGGCGGCGGGAGGGGTGAAGCGTGCCGTTGGCGACGAAGATTGCCGTTATCGCGGAAAATGCGAGGTACAGGATCAGGAGGAGAAGGAGTTGGCGGGATCTTTTGGTTGAGAGCATTGGCTTTTGAATGGTACGGGCGGGCGGGCGGTGTGGTTCCGCTTCTGATGGAGCGGTTGTTTGCGGTTCCGCACTCGCTATGCTCGGCGGGACAGCCGAGGCGGCTGTCCCCACGTGAGCATTGCCAATTGACAGGAGATCAAAAGCAAGATCAACGTCAAAGGCAGTCGGATAGGAGTGTCCGACCCACACGAGCGTTTCTAGCGATGGGCTAGAGCGGGTTCGTGGACTGACTTGCCGGATTTGAAGGCTTCGTAACGGGCGTTGACTTCGTCCCAGTTGATTACGTTCCACCAGGCGGCGAGATATTCGGGGCGGCGGTTGTTGTATTTCAGGTAGTAGGCGTGCTCCCAGACGTCGTTGCCGAAGATGGGGAAGTGGCCTACCGAGATGGGGCTGTCCTGGTTCGGCGTGCTCATGATGTGGACATCGCCTTTGGCGCCGGCGAGCCAGACCCATCCGGAGCCGAACTGTTTGACGCCGGCGTCGTTGAACTTGGTCTGGAAATCTTTGAAATTGCCAAAGGTTTTGGTGATGGCCTGGGCGATGGGGCCGGTAGGATCGCCGCCGCCTTTGGGCTTCATGATCTTCCAGAACATGGTGTGGTTGACGTGGCCGCCGGCGTTGTTGCGGACTGCGCCGCGAATATCCTCGGGAATGGAGTTGAGGTCGCGAATGAGGTCTTCGGCGGACTTACCGGCAAGTTCAGGATGCTTTTCGAGAGCGGCGTTGAGATTTTTTACGTAGGCGCCGTGATGAAGGTCGTGGTGGATGGTCATCGTCTGCTTATCGATGACGGGTTCGAGCGCCGCATAGTCATACGGCAGGGGCGGTAGTTCGTGAGCCATGATTATTCCTCCAGAGTTCTTATTGTACTGATGATGAGAGCAAGGGTACGGATTCAGACGAAGCAGCGCCACGGTTTGGGATGATGGAGATGGCGTTGAGGTTGCGAGGGAAATTTGCACCGGAGGCGGGGAGGACTACGACCCCGGGGCGAAGCGCGCAATGTGGCGGCGCGTGTTCCCTACTGCATCGGCTAGTGCACAGGTGCTTGAGCGTGAGTGTCGAATGGATTGGGGTCGCCGGGCCGAACCGAGATGTAGGCATCGTCGGCCGCCGCACCCGAGTTTCTCGACGATGAGGTAGTGCGAGATGGTTTCGCCGATCATTCTTTGGCCGACTATGGTTTCGCCGATTATTGGGAAAAAAGAGCGGTTGCAGATCCGTTTCATCTTACGAACGCAGCGTTGGATCGTCAACGAATGCTACTTGGCTTGTGGGCCGAGGATTTCAGTGGATTGAGTAGGGGCCCGACACCGGACGCTGGCACTGAGGCTATTCGCCCCGGCCGCTGAGCGGGACGTACTGTGGGATGACGCCGCTGTTGTCCTCCATCTCAATATAGGCTGAGCTTGATCCCTTGCGCTGCGGCGCGAACATGATCGTAATCATGCAGCTCGCCTTCGGGCCGAGCGACAGGCCGCAATTGTTACTCTGCGGGAAGTCCTGGTTATCGAGCCCAAAGACGCCGATGGGGTAGTCGAAGGTGATCGTCGCGCCGCCCACGTTCGTCAGGTGGATCGTGCGCGACTGGCTCTGCGTGCCGACCTTTTGCGCTGGAAAGAGCAATTTGTCGGGCGAGATTCCCAGCGTAGTACCCTGGCCGACCAGTTCGATGAACTGCGGCTTAGACGATGCGCTGTCGGTGATGGTGATTGTTCCACTCGCTAGTCCCGTTGCCTTCGCTGTGTAGTCAGACGTGATCGAGCACTGCGCCCCAGGCGCGAGATTTCCGGCGCACGTGTTTCCCGTCACGTGAAAGGGTGCGCCACTGCACTCGACGGAGGAGAAGGCCATCTCCGTTGTGCCGTTGTTCGTGATGGTTGTAGTAATTGGGGAGCTGGTAGTGCCGAGTAACTGCTTCTCGAAGCTCAGCGGTGCTGTGGGTGAGAAGGTTGCCGCGCCCGTGTTCAGCAGGGTGAAGACGTGTTGACCGAGGAAATCGACCACCGCCAGATCGGGCTTGCCATCGTTATTTAGGTCGCTCGCGGCAACGTAGTAAGCGGTGACCCTGCCGGGAATCGGATAGACAACCTCGGGTTGGAAGGTTCCGTCGCCGTTGCCGTACAGAACGTCGGCTGCGGCTGACTCCTTCAGGACCTCACCCGAGTTAGCCACGGCTAAGTCAACCTTGCCGTCGCCATTGAGGTCTTGTGCCGTCACCCACTCCGCATTAGTTGCGGTATAGTTTGCTGCTTGCTGGAACGTCCCATCTCCATTGCCTAACAAAATGGAGACCGCGCCGCCATTCGAGATGGCCAGGTCGGCCTTCGTTACGTCGGACGTGAAGTATCCCGGGGTAACGGAGCTGGGGGTCGCACCAAGAGGATAGTAGCCGTCTGCGCTGAAGGTTCCGTCGCCGTTGCCCAGCAGGATGTCTACTTGGTTCGCCCCGAGGAACCCACCGCCAACGGCCACGTCTTCCTTGCCGTCGCCGTTAAAATCGGCCGCGCCCATTGCCGAGCCGTCAATGTTGTAGGGCACGGGCGTCGTAACGGGGGCGCCGAATGTTCCGTCGCCGTTACCGGGTAGGGCCTCAACGCAATTGCAGACGGCTCCCTGGGTGCTGACTCCCTCCAGGTTGAGGACGTCGATATTGCCGCTGCCAGTGAAGCTGCCAAGGATAACCATTCTCGACTCTGCTGTCGTGGGGTAGGCGCTCGGAGGCTGGAACGTCCCGTCGCCATTGCCGAGCAGGACGTAAATGTCGTCAGTGTCAGCGCCAGCAATTACGAGATCGAGGATGCCGTTGCGTCTAAGACTCGCTGTCGCCGCGTGGAAAGCAGTTGCGACAGCATAGGTGCTCCCATGTCGGAACGTGCCGTCGCCATTACCCAAAAGAATTTCCACGTTGCCGCCGGATGTCCCCGGCACTGCCAAGTCCGGAATGCCGTCGCGGTTGAAGTCGCCCACTACCATTGAGTAGGGCGACTGGGGGCCTAAGTAAAAACTCGACCGCGTTTCGAACTGGGCCTCGGCTGCTGGGGCGAGCCAGAAAGCGGCCAGAAGTAAGGCCACGGCAGGATTTCGCGCAGACATAGGAGGACCTCTAAAGGCGACTTGCTTCGGGGAGATTAGCACGGATTTGCGTTCGCACGGATATTTTTTCGGGAGCGTTGCCGCCGCACGTAGATAGTTGCAAGCTTTTGCAGATCTTTAACCTGGGTCCAAGTCTGCGGTGTTACAGTTCTAACCCGACGGATCAGATGTAACAAATCCAAATCTAAGGAGACTAACATGCGTTACAAGGGCGTTGTCTTGCTGTGCCTCGCCGCGTTTCTACTCCGTATTATTCCAACCTTCTCTGCCCGCGCTTCGGCGCAGGTGCAATTGGGAACGGTCGACACCCCGACCATTCTCGCGGGTGGCTGTCCGACAAACCGGTACTTTTACTCGGATCCTAAGATGGTCTGCTACACAACGACCGTTAGAAGCTGCCCAAACGCAGATCCCCTCGACCTCGTCTACGGCGTCGATCAACCGGCGGCTGCGCCGACATATAACGGGACCATCGTGATGTTCGCCGGCGACGGGGGCACTTACGCTGGGCCGGAGAACGGCGCCGAGTGCCGTGCACGAGCCTCCGGCTTGTGCGGTACCGTGCCCCAGCATGTCATTTATGAGTGCTTGGGAGGCCGACTGGGAGTACGCGGGCGGGGGACCGAACGTCTCGGTGCCCACTGTCACGACCCCACTCTCGACGTTTTCAGGGGCGTTCGGACACGCCGAGACCCCGTTTACAGAGAGAAAATTCGCCGCCTGTGAGGCGCCGCGAGAGCGCAGCAAAACTAAGTCACCGATCTGCGGGGCGCGGGTCCGCGCCCCGCAATGAAAACCGCGTTGGATAGGTAGCTCCCCACCCCTTAGATCGTGGCGGCCGAGGCGGGTGGACCCAGGACTTCGCGGACTTTGCGGGAAAGGCTTTGCAGGGTGAAGGGTTTTTGCAGGAAGGCTTTCGGTGCATCGGAGGATGGGTTGCCGGCGACTGCGTCTTCCGCGTAGCCGGAGAGATAGAGAACCTTGATGCCGGGACGGGCAGGGATGAGTTGCTGAACGAGCTCGTGGCCGCTGAGGCCGGGCATGACGACATCTGTGATGACAAGATGGATGGTTTCCGTATGGCTGGCGGCGAGGGCTAAGCCGGTATTGCCGTTCTCGGCTTCGAGGACGTGATAGCCGCGGGATTCGAGAGTTTCGCGAACGAGCTGGCGGACGGACTCTTCGTCTTCGACGAGCAGGATGGTTTCCGAACCGCCGGCGGTGGCGAGGGAAACGGGAGCGGCGAGAGCTTCGGAGGGTTCCTCGACGCGGGGGAAATAAATGGTGAAGACGGTGCCGCGGCCGACTTCGCTCTGGACGAAGACGTAGCCGCCGCTTTGCTTGATGATGCCGTAGACGGTGGAGAGTCCGAGGCCGGTGCCTTTGCCTTTTTCTTTAGTAGTGAAGAACGGCTCGAAGATGCGGGCCTGGGTCTCGCCGTCCATGCCGTGACCGGTGTCGCTGACGGAGATCCGGATGTAGGGCCCTTGTTTGATGAAAGTGTTTTCGGGGCGATAGGAGTCGTCGAGAATGACGCTGGCGGTGCGAATGGAAATTTTGCCTCCGCTGGGCATGGCGTCCTTGGCGTTGACTACGAGATTCATGATGACTTGCTCGAGCTGTCCGGCATCGGCGCGGGTGCAGCCGACGCTGGGGGAGAGATTCGTGACGAGTTCGACATTCTCGCCGATCAGCGGGCGCAGGAGACGCTCCATGTCTTCGACGATGGAGTTGACGTCGACGACTTTGAGTTCGAGCAACTGCTTGCGGCTGAAGGCGAGAAGCTGACGGGTGAGCGTGGTGGCGCGATCGGAGGCCTGCTGAATGGCCGCAGCTTTGACGTGGAGCGGATGGCCGGGAGTTAGCTGGTCGAGCAGCACCTCGGTGTAGCCGCTGACGACCATGAGCAGATTGTTGAAATCATGGGCGATGCCACCGGCGAGGCGGCCGACGGCTTCCATTTTCTGAGCTTGACGGAACTGGTCTTCGAGGACGCGGCGCTCGGTGATGTCTTCGGCGATGGCTTCGAGCACATCGGCGGGCTCGTCTTCGCTGGCGACGGCGCGTCCACTGATGCGGACGGTGATGGCGACGCCGTCCTTGCGCTTCCAGCGGACTTCGAATCCATCCATGCGTCCGGAGCGGCGGAACTCGTCGACCAGGCGGGTGTATTCGCCGGGATCGAGGAAGACATCTTTTTGGGGATCGAGGGCCAGGACTTCGAGAGCGGAGTTGTAGCCAAGCATTCCGATGAGGGCGGGATTGACGTCGAGAAACTGGCCTTGGAGGCTGGAGCGATAAATTCCGTAGACGGCGGTTTGGACCAGAGAGCGATAGCGGACTTCGGAGCGGCGCAGAGTCTGCTCGTTGCGTTTGTGCTCGATGGCGGCGGCCAGCTGACGCGAGATCAGTGTGAGGACTTCCTTGTCGCGGTCGCGGAGGCGCGTGTCTTTCGAATAGCTCTTGAGGATGATCGCGCCCAGAGTGTGATGGTTGACTTTGAGCGGGACACCCAGCCAGTGAAACGCAGGCGGTCCGGAGAGTTCGATTTCACCGCGCCGCCGCAGTTGCTCGGCAAGTTCGGGGGTGCAGAGCAGGGGCTCGCCGGTGCGCAGGACGTATTCGACGAGACCGCGGGCGAGTTTTGCGGGAGCGGGAGCGGACTCCTGTTCGTCGACGAAGTAGGGAAAACTGAGCAATTGGGATTCGGGATCCTGAATGGCGATGGAGAAATTGCGGGCACACACGAGTTCGTCGACGATGCCGTGGATGGCGGCAAGAAACTGCTGCAGGTCGTGGGCAGCGCCGGCTTTCTCGGCGATGCGATAGAGAGCGGAGTTGAGAGCTTCGGAGCGCTTGCGCTCGGAGATGTCGCGATAGATGGCGTAGAAGGCGACGATGCGGCCGTCGACGATAAGAGGCGCGGAGAAGGTGGAAACGTCGATCAGGGCTCCATCTTTGCAGCGGCGCTGAGTTTCGAGGGTGAGCTGTTCGCCGCGTTGCAGGCATTGGGAGATCCACTGAGCTTCGGCGGCGCGTCCGGGAGGGAAGATGAGCGCGTCGACGGAGTTGCCGAGGATCTGGGTGGAGGTGTAACCGAACATGCGCTGAAACTCGCGGTTGACGCATTGCGCACGGAATGAGGGGTCGAACAGGATGAGAGCGTCGGGCGAACTTTCGAAGAGTTGATCGAGATACTGGAGGCGAATGTCGAGGGCAGCTTGCGGATGGGGTAATTCAGAAGCCGCGACGGCGGAATTCGGTGCATCGGAAGTGCTTGTGCCGGCACGCGGATCGAGGAGATTCCAGGAAAGAGAAGAGGGCTGCGCTACGGGGTTGGCGCCGGCTGGGGGAACGAACGCGGGTGAGGCTCCGCCCTCGAGCGCTTTTCGCAAACTGCGGGCGCGCACAAGTTCCCTGGACTGCGTCGATCGGGTGACACGACCACCCATCCGGTAGGCTCCCCCTCAAAAGCCCAGCACAGTAGGCATCGTAAAGCGCGGAACGTTTACTCGAAAGTTACTGAGGTAATTGAGGGAAATTGAAATTGGGCAATTTTGTAATTTGGTAATTAACAGAAATTTTGTGATCGGGCGATCGGGTCATTTTGCGATTGAAAATCGACTGCTAAACGCTCTTGGCGATCGCGAAATGACGCGATGGCTCATTCACCCGATTTGGTGGCGAGCATTTCGCAGACGCGGCGGAGCATGTCGCGCTGGGTCTCGTTGAGGGTGAGGAACTCAAAACCGTAGCGCAGACCCTGGCGATAGCGCACGATAGCTCGCACTTTCACGGGGTAAGGGGTGAGAGGCAGAGGAATGTCGAGGGAAACGATTTCGCCGGCTTCGAGATCGCCGGTGAGGGTTGCGCCGATACCGTCCTGGCCGAGTTCGGTGGAGCGTCCCCAGCAGTTGCGGAATTCGCCGTCCTGAAACATGCGGACCTGGAGGCGGACGTCGATGGCAAAGCGCGGGTAGCGGCGAGCATGGCTCGACCCGGGCCAGGCCGGTTTGTTGGGCGCGAGTTTCTTACCCGGAGCTGCCATATGAGTCAGTGGTCAGTGGCTAGGTAGTCAGGGGTCAGTGAAACCTTAATTTTACTGGCCACTGATCACCGATCACTGATCACTGGCCACTTCTAATTACCGTGTAACAAGTAGCCGGGCTCCAAGGGGAGTTTGCCTGCGATTTTGACGACGGCGACGCTGCTGTTGATGGAATAGACGTCGACGACACCGACGGCGCCGGGGGTGGATGCGACCTGGTTCACGAGTTCTTCGTCGGAAGTGGCGATGAGGATGGCGGGATGGCTGGAACGTCCGTGATTGGAGGTGACGATGAGACTGTTGACCTCCCGCTCGGACATGCCGTAAACCTTTTCGAGAACCATCTTCATTTCGGGGGCGGACGGAGAGCGCATGACGAAGGTGACGGGCTTGCCATCAGGCCAACGATTGGTCTGGGCTTTGCAGATCTTGACCAGGTCAGGGACAGTGACGGCGGCCACGGCATTGGATTTGTTGGAAACCAAGGCGAGGTCGCGCGCTGCCGCCAGCGAAGCGCCGCTGAGCACGAATATGAAAAGACACAGAAAGCGTTGGCGAAGCACTCTTTCGTCTCCCGCAATGACACAAAGCTAGAGAGATTGTGCTTGAAGAGGAGGGGATCGTTAAAGGTAACTAAGGTCACGAGGGGGGAAGTGGGGGCGATTGGGAGCAGCATAGAAAACGGGCGCGGCCGTGAAGCCGCGCCCGATGGTTCATCGCGGTTCGTAGAGCCCTGCCCTATTTCGCCTTCTTCTGAGCCGCTCGTGGCTTTATCAGAGGTCGCACAACGAACATGTGTTGCGACTTGTCCGGCGTCGAATACACGCCGGAAGGATTCTGCTCGATGAGAACCCCGATCGCGACTTGTCCGCTGTCGTCCGTTTCTATGAACGGGAAGGTTGTTCCATCCACGGTGTAGTAGGTGAGGCCAAACCCGCCGTTCAAGGTGCCATTCGAGCTGCTGGTGCCGGTCGTGGCTGAGATCGCGTAGCGCCCGCTCGCGTCCGGGCCAGTGTATGTGCCGTTGAGCACCTGGTCGTAGATCGGGTTCGTGTTACCGGGATCATAGTTTTCGTCAATGATGCCGGTCAGGGTTCCTCCGGTAGCGGCGGTAAACTCGGCGATGTCATCGATTTCGACCCCATCATTCAGGTTATCGCCGGTAAGATTCAACCCATAGCCTTGGGCCCCGGAGAATGTTGCGCCCGGCGTCTGCTGGTAGGCAGCGCCGACCGAGATGGGACCAAGGCCATCGATTTCCAGGAGAAGCAAGCCTCCACTGGACGGATAGGCGGCATACTCTGAGCCTCCGATGAACTCGGAAAAATTGCTCAGAGTGAATCGACCGGTGCCGGCGGAGGTGTAAGTCGCAGAAAAGGGTACCGACGCGGAAGAGGGCGTTCCATCTTCGTTGTAGTCTTCGGTAGAGGCGGTGGTGATGTTGCCCGCACCGTCAGTTACCATAAAGCCCCCAGCCGTAAAAGGCTCGGTGCTTGTAATAAAGCCCGCCATGGTGAAGGCCAGTGTGCCGGTTGGTACATTTGTGCTCGTTTGGGAGAACGCATCTCCCAAGAGCGTTCCAAACGAGTCCATCTCAATAAACTTCAAATGCGTGGCGTCAATCGCGTAGACATCGAAAGTGAGGCCCGTGAAAGACGTTGTGCTCAAGATCGTCGCCGGCGTGGCGGAAGGTCCTAGAGTTACCTGGCCCCCGAGTGTCTGGCCGGGGTAGGCCGCGCCGCCGGAGTTGAAATCTGCAAGGCCAGTAATAAAGCCCCCAGAGCCGATAGTAAAGTTGCCGACAGTGGCGAAGGTTCCACTCTCATCAACGCCGGAAAGACTATAGGCATAAGCGCCGGCCGGCGTAGTGCCAGACGCCTGCAGGTCAAGAGTGCCGCTGCCGGTGGCGTTACCGTCGAATTCAGTAACGAGTCCGTGCGTGGGGTCGGCTAGGACGAAGTCCAGAGTGATGGTGCCAAATGGAGTGGAGGTGTTGAGTGAGGCCTGGCCGCGTCCGTCAACTCCTACCTTGTAGGAGCTGCCGCTGCTGATCGCCGCGTCGGCCACTTGCTCGGCGCTGAGATCGGAGTCGGGGTCATTAATGTCGATCGTGCCGCCGGTAATGCCGCCACTGCCATTGGCGGTGAGGGCGCCGAGGATCGAAAGGGGAACTCCGTTAACGTCGATACCCGAAACGGAGAAAACATATGTGCCATTCAGGTTGCTGACGCTGAAGCCACCGCTGGGAGGCGCTACGGCGGTGGGAGAGCTGCTGCCGCAGCCGACTAGAAGCGATAGCGTGGAAACGGCGAGGAGCAGGACGAGACCGGTGCGTACTGACATAACTACCTCCCTGGGAGTGACTCAATCATGGAGCTGGCTACCTTTATGTTCGAGGTTAGCACAGGTGAATTCGTTTGGAGTAAACCCGAACCACGAAAATAAGTAGCGCAGGGCGAAAGAAAAACATTTTGGAACAGCGCAAGTTATACATATCTTTACATTCCGGGGAAGATGCGGCTTCCGGTTGCCGACTTCCGGTTTCCTGCATCCTAATTGGACATCTGCCGCGAGGAATGGCCTGTGGATGAAACGGAATTATAGGGAGCGTGGAGAGAATTCCGATAGCATGGTGAGAGGTACACCGCGAGCAGCTGGCGAGAGCAGAGAGAGCGCAGGCAGGTTGCAGAGGTCCTTCGCTCCGCCCAGGATTAGGGGATGGCAGGATGACAAAGTTCTGGTGGTACGCGCTGCTGATGGCCGCGCTGGGGATGGGGATGAACGCGGCGGTGGTGGGGCAGGCTGCGGATAACGCTGCATCCGGGACGGCCGCGCAGGACGGCGCTGCGAAAGATAAGAGTGCGGACAAGAATAAGGATCAAGGTAAGGCCAGGGTTGGCGGGCTGGTGATTGAGCCGACGGAGTTGCCGCAGACCTATCCGCAGGGAGCCTATCAGGTGCAATTTCAGGGAAGCGGCGACTATGTTCCGGTGCTGCGCTGGCGGGTAGAGAGCGGGGCGCTGCCGCCGGGAATCAAGCTTGAGGATAACGGGTTGCTGCACGGAGCAGCGGAGCGGGCGGGAGAATTTCAGTTTGTAGTGTCAGTGCGGGATGGCGACCAGCCACAGCAGGCGGTGCAAAGGGGATTCACCATCAAAGTGGTGGAGGCGATCACGGTGGCGTGGAAAGTCCCGGCGCACGTGACGGGGAACCGGATCGATGGCAGCGTGGAAGTTTCGAACACGACGGCGGACGACATGGATTTGACGTTTGAAGTGAAGGCGGTGGCGGAGAATGGACGGGCCACGGAGATCGGGTATCAGCGCTTTCCGCTGAAGAGGGGTACGGTGGGGATGTTGTTGCCGTTTGGCGAGACGCTGCCGCACGGGGCTTACGAGGTGTATGTGGATGTGAATGGCGAGGTAGCGAAGCGGAACGCGATCTACAAGCAGGAGATGAAGACGCCGGTGGCGCTGCAGGTGGTGGTGGGGCCGTAGGGGCGGGCTGCGGGCTTCAAATGGGATGCGGTACGGTGGTCATGTTGACTTGAATTTGAGGTTTCTGACAGACTAGTTGCGATTTGTTGCTCGGTATGGAACTGCTGCTCAATCTGGTGTGGGTGTTGATGGCGCTGCCGGCTTACTGGCTGTGGCGGCGGGACGCGGATTTTCGGTTGGCGCGCCGCGTGAGTTCGCTGCAGTGTCTGGTGGCTCTGGGATGCGGGCTGGTTCTGCTGTTTCCAGTGATCTCGGCGACCGACGATCTGCATGTGATGCGGACCGAGATGGAAGAATCGCCCACGGGCAAGCGCACGGTACGGCAGGCCGGAAGCGATAAGAATTCATCCTGGGTAAACCGGCTGCAGGGGCCTCCTTCCCCGGTGGCAAGTACGGACTGGCAGGTTATTCCGGAAATTGGGCATCTGGAAATTTCTGTTGCGTGTTTGACGCCGTTGACGGGACCCTACGTTTTCCATGCCGGACGGGCGCCGCCTAGTTCCCTCCTCGCGTAGTTGAATCATTCTTAAGAGAGTCGTCGTCGCTGAATCGCTGATCGGAGGCAGTAAGAAATCCGCGGCGGTCGTTGCTCATCTTTAGGAAATCCTTAGGACGAAAACGGGATACTCCTTTAAGAGACGGGCATTCGCGACCGGCGATGCAGGCATAACCAAGCCACGGCTGAGGTTGCGGCGTGCCTTCGGCCAGTACGGAGGAAGTCCACGGTATTGCGCGGAGTCTTGATGCTTAGAACATTTTGGTGGTTCTTACTGTTGGGGTCGGGGGTTGCGGGCCTGGCTGCGGCGCAGGCAGCGCCGCAGACTGCGCAGCCGACGAAGCAGGCGCCGCCTCAGGCGTGGAGTTGGGAGCAAGTGAAGGACCGGTTGGAGCTGAATAATCCTACGCTGCTGGCGGGAAAGTTGAACATCAATGAATTGCAGGCCCAGGAGATTACGGCGCATCTACGGCCGAATCCGCAGTTGACGCTGCTGGGGGACCAGATCGATCCGTTTCCGGGCGGGCCGGCGCACGGGCCGTTTGCGTATTTTCTGCCTTCGGCTACGGTGAGCTACCTGCATGAGCGGGCGCACAAGCGGGAGTTGCGCACGGAGAGCGCCAAGAAGGGGACGGCGATCGGAATTTCGCAGCAGGACGATCTGGAACGAGGGCTTCTGTTCAATCTGCGCAGCGCATTCGTGCAGACGCTGCAGGCGAAGGCGGTGCTGCAATTTTCGAAAGACAATCTGGATTACTACGACCACGTGCTGAAGATCAGCCGCGACCGGTACGAAGCGGGAGACATTGCGCAGATCGACCTGGACCGACTGGAGTTGCAGCGGGTGCAGTACGAATCCGACGTGCAGACGGCGGAAGTGAATCTGCGGACGGAGAAGATCCAGATGTTGATGCTGCTCAACGACCGCACTCCGATCGAGCAATTCGATGTGGTGGGGGTGTTCGATTTCAACGAGCAGATTGAGGCTCCGGACGCGTACCGGCAGATGGCGCTGGATCACCGTCCGGATTTGAAGGCGGCGGTCCAGGCCGTGGACAAGGCGCAGACGGACTACAAGCTGGCGGAAGCGAACGGATCGACGGATCCGACGATCAGCTTCGATGTGGGCCGGAATGCGCCGATTGACGCCTACTTTGGCGTGGATGTGACTATTCCGCTGCGCATCTTCGACCGCAATCAGGGAGAAAAGTTGCGGACGAAGATCGACATCACGCGCAATGAACGGCTGCGGGATGCGGCGGAGGCGCTGGTGTTCAGCGACGTGGATTCGGCTTACGCCACGTTGAACAGCCACCTGATTCTGCTGCGGCCGTACAAGCAGAAATATCTGGCGCAGGCGGTGCGGGTGCGGGACACGATTTTATTTTCTTATCAGCACGGCGGAGCGTCGCTGCTGGATTTTCTGAATGCGGAGAGCGACTACCGCAGCGTGGAACTCAACTACGTAAATCTTGTGGGTTCGTACTTGACCGCCGCGGCGCAACTGAACCAGGCCGTGGGGCGCGAGGTTATTCAATGAAGAGTGGATGGATGTTGTGCGGATTGGTTGAGCGGGCGAAATCTAAGCTGCCGGCAGTTGTGGTGGATTCCGCCTCGCTTCGCTTGGCGGGACGGGCGAAGGCGCCCGTCGCCACATGTGCCGTGGTTGCGCTGGGATTGCTTTTCCTCGCCGGATGCAATGCGGGCAAGGCAGATCCGAAGACGGAGGCTCCGCCGACGGCGACGGTCGAGGCTGATCTTGATGCAAACAATTTCAAGGTGGACCATCCGGAGCAGTTTCCTCTGGTCACGGCGGTTGAGCATAAGGCTGCGCCGGCTTTGAACGTGACCGGAGTCGTGCAGCCTGACATCAACCGCGCGGTGCCGGTGATTTCGCTGGCGGCAGGACGAGTGGTGGAGATCAAGGCCAGGTTGGGCGATACGGTGACGAAGGGGCAATTGTTGCTGAGGGTTCGGAGCAACGACGTCTCGGGAGCTTACCAGACGTATTTGAAGGCAGAGAGCGATGAGCGGTTGGCGCGCATACAACTCGAGCGGGAACAGATTCTCTATGACAAGGGAGCGGTGGCCAAGAGCGCGCTCGAACAAGCGGAGACAGCCGAAAAAGATGCCCAGGTCGATCTGAATGCAGCCACCGAGCAGTTGCGGCTGCTGGGCATCGACAAGGATCATCCGTCGGGGATCGTCGACATTACGGCGCCGATCTCGGGTGTGATCACCGACCAGCAAGTTACGACGGCATCGGGGGTGACGGGATTAGGGTCTCCGAATCCCTTCACCATCTCAGATTTGTCGTATGTCTGGATCATCTGCGACGTTTACGAGAACGACCTGGATGCCGTAAAGGTCGGCGACTATGCGGATATCCATGTGACGGCGTATCCCGGGCGAGCTTTCAAAGGACGAATCGACAACATCCTGCCGGTGCTCGATCCGACGCTCCGTACGGCGAAGGTTCGGCTGGAAGTTCCGAATCCGGGACTGATGCGGGTGGGGATGTTCGTAACCGCGACCTTCTACGGCAAGGAACCGGAAGCGCGGGCGGCGGTGCCAGCCAGCGCCATTTTGCACTTGCATGATCGGGAGTGGGTTTACGCACCGATAAGCGCGGGACATTTTAAGCGCCTGGAAGTAGTAGCGGGAGCCATGCTTCCAGGCAATCTGCAGGAAGTTGTTTCGGGAATCAAGGCCGGAGATCGAGTGGTCTCAAACGCTTTGGCGCTGCAGAACACGGTGGAGCAATAAATGATTCGCCGCCTCGTGGATTTTGCTTTGGGCAACCGGCTGCTGATCCTGGGGCTGGCGCTGATCCTTTTTGCGGGCGGCATCGTTTCGTTCAAGCGGTTGCCCATTGAGGCTTATCCCGACGTAGCCGACAACTACGTTGAGGTGATTACGCAATGGCCGGGGATTTCGGCGGAGCAGATCGAGCAGCAGGTCACGATTCCGCTCGAAGTAGTAATGAACGGCATCCCGCATGTGGTGCACCTGCGCTCGTTCTCTCTGTTTGGACTTTCCGACCTGAAGCTGATTTTCGACGACGAATCGGACAACGACTGGAACCGGGAGCGGGTTCTGGAACGCCTCAGCCAGGTCACGCTGCCGACGGGCGTGAATCCGCAAATGGGCACGGACTGGAGTCCGGTCGGGCAAATTTATTTCTTCACCCTGCACAGCACCAATCCTGCGTATGACGCGATGGAGCTGAAGTCGATTGAAGACTGGGTGGTGGAAAAGAATTTCAAGGCGGTGCCCGATATTGTCGACGTTTCCAGCTTCGGTGGCCCCACGCGCGAATATCAGGTGCGCGTCGATCCGAACAAACTTGTCGCTTACGGCCTGAGCCTGGCGCAGGTGGAGCAGCAGCTCACGAACAACAACACCAACGCAGGCGGAAGTTTCATTCAAGAGGGTTTGCAGCAGATCAATGTGCGCTCGGTGGGGTTGGTCGACCGTGTCCACGACATTGAACAAACGGTCATCACGAGCAAGAACGGCACACCGCTCCGGGTGAAGGACATTGCCGTGGTTGCGCAAGGCCCGAAGATTCGCCTCGGGCAGTTTGCGCGGGCTTGCAGCGCTTGTCCCTACGGTCCCAAGGGTGCAATCCTCCGCGAAAACGGAAAGATCGTCGATAACGACGATGTGGTGTCGGGCATCGTGCTATTGCGGAAAGGAGCGGCAGCGGACACGGCGCTGCAAGGCATCCGCCAGAAAGTGGAGGAACTCAACGCGCATATTTTGCCGCCGGGGGTGAAGATCGTTCCCTTCATCGACCGCAGCGACCTGGTTCACTTCACCAGCCACACGGTGCTGCACAATCTGACCGAGGGAATGATCCTGGTCTCGATCATTCTGTTTCTTTTTCTCGGCAATATTCGTGGCGCGCTGATCGTTGCGGCCACGATTCCGTTTTCGTTATTGTTTGCGTCGATTTGTTTGGACTTGCGGCACATTCCCGCCAACCTGCTGTCGCTGGGTGCGCTGGATTTTGGCATGGTGGTGGATGGCGCGGTGGTGATGGTGGAAAATATTGTGCGCCACTTAGGCCGGGGGAATGAGGACTCCAAGACGCCGAGCGAGAAAATCAGCGAGGCCTCGCATGAAGTGCAACGCCCCGTGTTCTACGCGATCGCCATCATTATTACCGCTTACTTGCCCATCTTTACGCTGGAGCGTGTGGAAGGCAGGCTTTTTCATCCCATGGCCTGGACCGTGGCGTTTGCGCTGCTGGGGGCGTTGCTGTTCTCGATTGTGATCGCGCCGGTGCTGGCAAGTTTTGCCTTCGCGAAGGGCGCGCACGAATGGCACAACCCGGTGATGCAATTCCTGATTGACCGGTACCGAGTTGCGGTGCGCTGGGCCATTCGGCATCGCGCGATCACAATCGGGGTGTGTGTGCTGCTGGCAGCGGTTGGGAACTATCTGGCCTTCAGCGGGACCATCGGTTCCGAATTCCTGCCCCACCTGGATGAAGGCGCGCTCTGGGTCCGGGGGACGCTTGCGCCCAGCACCGGACCGGACGAGGGTATCCGGGTGTCCAATCAGGCGCGGATTATACTTTGCTCTTTCCCCGAGGTTCCGCAATGCACCAGCCAGACGGGGCGGCCGGATGACGGGACGGACACGACTGGATTCTTTAATACCGAATTCTTCGTCGACCTCAAGCAGAAAGAAGACTGGCGGCCGGTCTTTCATCAGAATAAGGACGAGTTGATCGCCGCGATGAATCGCGAACTGGACAAAATCCCCGGTGTGGTGTGGGGATTTTCTCAGCCGATTGAAGACAATATGGAAGAGGCGGTCAGCGGGGTGAAAGGCGCGCTGGCCACCAAGATCTACGGCGACGATTTGAAGGTGCTCGAGCAAAAAAGCGATGAAGTCGTGAAGATCATGTCCCAAATCAAGGGGATTGAGGACCTTGGAGTTTTTCGCGTACTGGGCCAGCCTAATCTGAACGTGACTGTCGACCGAGATGCGGCCGCGCGTTATCAGATCAACGTGGCCGATGTGCAGGACGCGGTGCAGACTGCGGTGGGCGGGAACGCGCTCACCCAGGTTCTGAAGGGCGAAGCGCGATACGATCTGGTGTTGCGCTATCTTCCGCAATACCGGGATACGAGGGAGGCGATCGAGAAAATTCGCCTGCTGTCGCCGACGGGAGAACGTGTATCGCTGGCACAACTCTGCAAGATCAGCTTGACCGACGGCGCTTCGGAGGTGTACCGCGAGGGCAATCGGCGGTATGTGGCGATCAAGTATAGTGTCCGCGGCCGCGACCTTGGCAGCACGGTCGAAGAAGCGATTAAGAAAGTGAACGAACAGGTCCAACTGCCCACCGGATACAGTTTTTTTTGGGAGGGGGAGTACCAGAGCCAGAAGCGGGCCAACGCGCGGCTGCTGATCGTACTTCCCATCACCATCCTGATCATCTTCGTCATTCTTTATACGATGTTCAAGTCTTTCAAGTGGGCGCTGCTGATCATGGCGAACATTGCCATCGCGCCGATTGGCGGCCTGCTTGCTCTGTGGATCACGGGCACCAATTTCAGTGTTTCCTCCGGAGTAGGGTTCCTGGCGCTGTTTGGAGTGTCGGTGCAAACCGGAGTAATCATGCTGGAATACATTAATCAGCTGCGGGCGCGGCGGTTTACGATTGAGGACGCGGCGGTCGAGGGGGCCGTGTTGCGACTGCGGCCGATTATGATGACGATGCTGGTGGCAACGCTGGGATTGCTGCCAGCGGCGCTTTCGCATGCCATCGGCTCGGATTCGCAGCGGCCGTTTGCGATCGTGATTGTTGGAGGCCTGATTGCGGCGCTCATCATGAGCATCTTCCTGCTGCCGACGATTTATGTCTGGGTGGCTGATGAACGCGACGTGCTGCCACGCACCGAAGATGGTTTCGAGGTGGGCGAGCACGTGGATTAGAGCAGTTCTCGGTTTTCGGTTCTCGGTTTCGATCAAAGTTTTGGGGCCCGGTTCGGTATATGCTGAAGGCAGAAACTTTGAACTTTGCTTCAGGGAAGTCACTCGTGGCCGAAAAATCCGACTTGCGCGCAGAAGAAGTGTTGGCCCGGCTTGAGGTTGACCTGGAGCGCCTGAAGGAAGCTTTCGGCTTGCTCGGGGTCAGCGCCTGTTCGTGGTGCAAGAAGTTTTTTCGCCGGTCCGATCCCGGCGCGCTTTTCGATGCCGGCGAACTGATATGCTACGGCTGCATTCGTGAATGGTGGCCGCAGCGCTGCACGCAGCTCAGCACCAAAGAACGCGAAAACCTGGAAGGCAAGCTGGTCTTCTGGCTGCGCGATCACCATGGGGCTGAGTTGTTCAAGGACCCAGCCAAGTTGCCCGAGACGTCGTTGCAGGAACTGCACATCGTCGCCAACTGCCTAGAATGCCACGGAACGGGAAAGTCATTGGGACAGGAACACTGCCGCTACTGCGAAGACCGGGGCACGGTTTGGGTGATTGTTTCGCGCAAGCCGGGGTAGGCGGTTCTCGGCTCTCAGTTCTCAGCGAAAGCGAAATCTTGTTCACAGCGGCGTCGTATAAAGATCTATTGAAGGAGTTCGCGTGCGAGGCGGGCGTCGCCGCTGGTTCGAAAAGCTGTCCCGCTGAAACCGGTTGGACGGAAAACGTCGATTCGTGGTGATCGCGACTCGGTCCAAAGGGTTTTCACAAGACTAAAATATCGCTCGCATGCCTACCCTTTCGTAGACTTGACGTGCTCACGCCTGCGGGGCAACGGATTTCAGTCAAGCCCTTTCTTCTGGTTCGCTTCGACAGACAAAAGGAATATGAACCGGTTTCTCAGTTCGCCGCTTCTTCCGGCACGATCCTCAACTCCAGCTTCTCCGTCCGCCGCAGCACCGTCAGCGAGCAGCTTACGCCTACGCGAACTTCGGTGAGCACGCGGTGCAGATCGTCCACGCCAGCGACCGGATGGCCTTCCAGCGCGACAATTACATCGCCTTCGCGCACACCCGCTCGCTGCGCCGGACTTTTCCCTTCAATCGACAACGCGACCACGCCCTTTTCCTTGGGCAGATCGTAGAAGCGCACGACGCGGCGATGGATGGGCACGGTTTGCGCCGAGACGCCGATGTAGCTGCGGCGGATGCGCCCGTCACGCAGCAGGCGGCTGGCCACGAACTTCGCCGTGTTGATGCCAATGGCAAAGCAGATTCCCTGCGCCGGCAGAATCGTCGCCGTATTTACTCCGACTACTCTCCCAACGGAATCGACCAATGGGCCGCCCGAGTTGCCGGGATTGAGTGCGGCGTCGGTTTGGATGACGTCATCGATCAGCCGTCCGGAATACGACCGCAGCGAGCGCCCCAGCGCGCTTACCACTCCAGCCGTTACCGTCGACTGGAATCCATACGGGTTGCCGATCGCTACCACGAGTTGTCCCACGCGAAGCAGCTGCGAATCGCCGAGGGCAGCCGCGGTCAAGCCCGGTTCGTCGATGCGGGCTTGATCGATGCGGATCACGGCCAGGTCGCTTGCGGGATCGTCGCCGATTGCGCTTGCCGGCATGTGGCGGCCGTCAGCCAGCGTGACCGCGATGCGGCGCGCATCATGCACGACGTGGCTGTTGGTGAGGATCAGGCCATCGGGGGTGAATACGAACCCCGAGCCTCCGCCGCGCCGTTCGCGCGGCTCGCCGGAGCGCGTGCGGGCGGTGGATTGATGCACTTCGATGTTTACAACCGAGGGGCTGATGCGTTCGACCGCGCCGGTGACTGCGCGAGAGTAAGCATCGAGGAGGGAATTGTCTTCGGCAGTGGAAGTTGTGGTAGTCGCCGGTCCACCCTGGGACCCCTCTCCCCATCGATTGGCCTCGGGTTGATTCGCAGATTCAGGGTAGGCAGGCAAGCCTGAAAAAACACTTCCAACATCTTCCAAGTTCATGCTGCATAGATGTCAATCGATCTATTTCGGATTCACGGCCGCCCGGGAGCGAAAAAAGCCGGGACCAAGGATGGTCCCGGCATCGAGTTGGCTGGTTGCCCGGATAAAATTTCAGCTGCACCGAAGAGTTTCTGTCGCCTCTTCGGGACTCGTTCCAAATTTTCTAAGACGACCCGGAACTTACGTGCCCGGGCTACTATATGCCGCCCCAGCGGGGCTGGGGGCTCGTCCTCGCCTACGCGGTCCTTCTTGGCCGCACCGTCAGATCCCGCACCTGGGTGAGGATGCTCGACATCTGCATTCCGTTCAGTTGCGACACGAAGGGCAGGATTTCCGCGATAAACTGATCTTTCACCAGTTCGCTGATTTCGTCCTGACGGTTCTTTTCGCCGCCACTGAGCAGTTCCGGCACGGTCACCTCCAGGGCTCTCGCCAGCCGTTCCAGGGACGACAGCGTTGGCGTGGCTTTCTCGTTCTCAATCTTGGAAACGTAGGTCCGCGGCACGGACATGCGTCCGGCAAGCTGCCGCTGGCTCAACCCGCTGCGCAGGCGCAACGAGCGGATGGACGTTGCCAGATTCAGATGCCCGCGGCCGTTGCCGGGCATGGGCATCATTACCGGGGGTGCAAGCACCACTGGCTCAGGCTCGGGTTCCTCGTCCAGGGACGAGTGGCAGCGCCGGCAATTGTTATTGACCGTACGGAATTGAACCAACAGGCAATGATCGCAACGGACGACTTCCCTAGAATCTACTGGGGCAAGAGTCGTGGCCATCGGTTTGTGGGAGTGCCAGAGCGGGCTACTCCTTAAAACTAAGCGGCGGAACCGAATAAATGGGGGAAGGTTCCAACTGCAGAGCCAATCTGCGGTACAAGGCCTGTGGATGTCAAGGTTAAAATGCATGAAGCCATGAATATTCCGGCGAAAACAGAAGTGAAGCGGCGAAACCCGCAGAAACAGGGCAGAAAACATGATTGGTCGCGAAGCCGCATGGTGTTTACTAACTGAGTTCACGCAATCGGAAAGTTTGCGCAAGCACGCGCTGGCGGTGGAGGCCTGCATGCGCGCTTGCTCGAGAAAGTTTGCGGATGGGTCAACAAGCGCGGAGTCGGGCGCTCTTGGGTTATCGGAGGAAGATCTGTGGGGAATCGTCGGACTAATCCACGACTTCGACTATGAAAAGTACCCCAGCCTCGAAGATCATCCCTACCGTGGCAACGAGATTCTGAAGGAGCGCGGCTGGCCGGAAGTGATCCGCCGGGCCATCATGTCGCACGCCGAATATACCGGAGTCACGCGCGATACGCTCATGGAGAAAGCTCTCTTCGCCTGCGACGAGCTCGCCGGGTTCATCACCGCCGTGGCCTTGATCAAGCCGGGGAAATCGTTGGCCGAGGTGGACGCGAAATCGGTGCGGAAGCGGATGAAAGACAAAGCCTTCGCCCGCAAGGTGAACCGCGACGATATCGTGAACGGCGCCACCGCCCTGGGTGTGGATCTTGATGAGCATATCGCTGTTTGCATTCAGGCGCTGCAAGGGATTGCTGGCGAGTTAGGGTTGGATGGGACAGCGGCAGGAAGTCACCGAAATTAAGAGTGATCCATGATTGAGATCAATGTAGAGCCGAAGCCGTGCAAGCTTCGTCGGTGACCCATGCACCGAAGTTCGCCAATACGTTGCCCCAGGTGGCTCGAACCGCCTGAGTTTCCTGCTCTGGAGCGTAAACCCAAACCAGTAGCTTGGACTTGTAGTCCTCCTTCGCCGGGATTACGTAGCCGCTATTGCGGGACGCTTCGTCGAGAGTCATGGCCGCGACCTCGGCCAAATTGCTCATAAACACGCGGGTCGCATCCTTGCGGCCCAGGCATCCTGACTCTCTTTCCGGATCAAGCTGGGTGAAGCGAACGAGAACCGGACGAGAATCGATCGGTTGGGTTTGCCGGCTCACCCACCACGCCCAGTTTTTCTTGAATTCACCATGATTAGCCGTTGGTTCATTGAGAAGAACGTCAAGAAGCTTATGATCGAGAAGCCGTTTCCCGTCAACGATTTTGTCCGCATCCAGCTCCCAGAACCACACATGCTTCGATTTGTCGCTGACGCTGATGTTAGGGACGAGATACTCGCGGACGCGGGCCGCCGCGGGATCGCTCTGTCCAATCGGCTCGGAGAAACCTGATCCCACGAATTGCTTGCTGATGCTCAGCCGTTTGTTTAGAAGAGACTGGGCTTTATAGTTTGCCAGCAGCAGCTCTCCTGCGACCACATCGCTCGCCTGCCGGGTCAGTTGACTATCTTCGACCGGACGCGGCCTGTCATCAATTACTGGAACTAATACCTTCGCCAGACACGCAGCGTCCCCTTCGTTGCAGCTTCCAGCCGACCTTTCGAGGCTTTGCTCCCAGTTAAGCCATGACATCGCGAGCAAATTGCTCTCCTTATGGGCGCGAAATGGCACAATGAATAGTATGAAAATCACCGCAAAGATGGCGCTCAGGACCAAAGGCAGAACCGTCCAGGGATGGAGGTTGGGAAAAAAGCGTAGTGCGATTGCGACCAGAAGAGCGATCGCCGTGCCGGTGCGGACGACAAGCGGACTGAATTCCAAGAACTCCAGAACCATGGCCGTGATTGTGGGCAGTCCGACCAGGGCGCGGCACAGTTCAAGAAAATCGAGGTACCATTTGCGTGCGGTACGGTGAGCGTGCTTCCGCTGGTGCGGCTCTGGCCCTGGACTGGCGGGGCTGGGTAATGCGCTCATACGTCACAAACGCAGAGGGGGTCGACTGCGAAGATCGACATGTTACCACGCGAGGGAGCCCCGTCAAGCACATACTTTAAGATTTCCGGAAAAACGAAACTTCAGGACTTGGGACCTGTGCAGCTTGTGGTTGCTGCGAAGTCCAATTGGTAATCCCAGGAAGCTATCGGTCAGCCACTGGCCGCCCCGTAAAGGGCTGGGTATGGTGCCAGAGGCTGATCGGTCCTCCGATCGATTAGAACCCGCATTATGAAGCCTTGGCTCTTGATGCAATCATCTTTCCTCAGCGAATCACGTCCGCCACTCTCCCGTTCGCAATCAACTCTGCAATCCGCGCGAAGTCCTTGTACATGACGCGGTCCTTGTCGACCGTGGGACACACCGACCGGATCGCCGCGTGCGCCGCCTGTCCGCGCTTCGAGGTTTTCAGTGGAGCGAGGAAGTCGATCGCCTGGGCCACGGTCATGGCTTCAATCGCCAGCACGTTGCGCGTGTTTTCGACGATGCGCTTCAGTTTGTTTGCCGCGGTCATGCCCATGGAAACGAAGTCTTCCTTGTTGCCGGAGGTGGTAATCGAATCTACCGACGCGGGATGGGCCAGCACTTTATTTTCGCTGACCAGCGCCGCCGCCGTGACCTGTGGCATCATGAAGCCGGAATTCAGTCCGGCGCCCTGTGCCAGGAATGGGGGCAAACCCTCGCTGAGCGCGGGGTTCACCAGGCGTTCGATGCGGCGCTCGCTGATGCCGGCGAGTGCGCTCAGGGCGATAGCCAGAAAATCCAAAGCAAATGCCAGCGGCTCGCCGTGAAAATTTCCTCCCGAGATCACATCGCCCTCGGAATTCCTGGCGTCGGTGATGAATACCAGAGGATTGTCTACCGCGGAGTTCGCTTCGATCTCAAACACCTCGCGGCAGTGCGTCAGCGTGTCGCGCACCGCGCCGTGTACCTGCGGGATGCAGCGCAGTGAATACGCGTCCTGCACGCGGCCGCAATTGCGGTGCGATTCGCGAATCTGGCTGCCCTCGAGCATCTTGCGCAAATTCGCCGCCGTTTTCATTTGTCCGCTGTGCGGACGCGCTTTGTGGATGCGTTCATCGAAGGCTGTGTCGGTGCCTTTCAGCGCGTCGCAGCAGAGGCCGCCCAACACGTCGGCGGAATCGACCAGCGTCTCGGCTGCCAGCAGAGCGAGCGTGCCCACGGCTAACATGCCTTGCGTGCCGTTGATGAGAGAAATAGTTTCTTTCGCTTCCAGCACCAGCGGCTTGATCTGCGCCTGCTTCAGCGCATCAGCACTGGCAATTCGTTTGCCCGCCGCGTCGATACACTCGCCTTCGCCGATCAACGCCAGCGCCAGATGCGCCAGGGGAGCCAGATCGCCGCTTGCGCCCACGCTGCCCTGAGACGGGACGAGAGGGATGGTGCCGCGGTTCAGCATTTCGCACAGTTTGTCGATGACGAGTGCGCGGACGCCGGAATGGCCTTTGGCCAGAGAATTGGCGCGCAGGAGCATCATGGCGCGCGTTTCCGCAATGGAGAGCGGTTCACCAACGCCGACCGCGTGCGAGCGCACCAGGTTGACTTGCAGTTCGCGAATCTGGTCGCCGGCGATGCGCACGTCGCTGAGCTTGCCCACGCCAGTTGTGATTGCATAGGCAAGCTTGTTGCTGGCCACAATGTCGTCGACCACGGCGCGGGCGCGATCTACGCCCTCGCGCGCATCGGCCGACAGGAGGACAGGACGGCGATCGGCGGCAACTTCGCGCACCGCTTCCAGAGTGAGATCGTTGCCGTTGATGTGAAGAGCGTTCAAGAGTACGACCCGTCCTTTTTGCCCACGGCTGCGCGAAACACCTTCAAATACTTCTCCGGCAGCGCGGCAATCTTCATATTTGTATCCGTGACGATGTGCGTGGTCTCGCCTTCCGCCAGCAGCGTGCCGTCTTCCGCGCGACGTAATTCATAACCAAAGTGAACGACCGAATCGCGCACGTTCAGCAATTGCGTACGCACCAGAACTTCTTCGTCATAGCGCACGGGCGCCCGGTAGCGGCATTTAGCTTCGGCCACGGCGATGAAGCATCCATCTTTGCTCTCCATATCGCGATAAGAAAAACCCAACTGCCGCAGTAACTCAACGCGTCCGACCTCGAACCAGACGAAATGGTTGGAATGGTAAACCACGCCCATCTGATCGGTTTCAGCATAGCGCACGCGCAGACGAGTTTCATTGACCGCCTGTGGGTGACTCGAATTCATTTCCCGCTCCACACCGGCTTGCGCTTTTCGAGAAATGAGGTGATGCCTTCGCGGAAGTCCGCGGTGGTGCGGATCGCGGCATTTTCCTTCACCGCGGCGTCTATCTGCGAATCCAGTTCGGCGCGGCCGTGATCGCTGAGCAATTTCTTGGTGGCGCGCAACGAGGCCGGACTGTTTTCCATCAACAGCGCCGCTAACTCTCGTGCACGAGCCAGGAGTTTGTCGGGCGCGACGATTTCGTTAACCAAACCCATCTTCGAGGCTTCCTCCGCGCCGATGATTCTTCCGGTAAGCAAGAGATCGCGGGCCTGCTTCTCGCCGACCTGGCGCAGAAGGAAAGTGGAAACGATGGCGGGGACGAAGCCGATGCGGACTTCGGTATAGCCGAACTTGGCTTCCGGCACGGCCAGAGTGAAGTCACACAGCAAGGCCAGCCCGGTGCCGCCGGCGATGGCTGCGCCGTTCACCGCGGCAATCGTGACTTTGGGAAATTCGTAGAGCGAACGGAACAGCTGGACCATGGTCGCCGAATCTTCCAGGTTCTGCTCGGGTGACCGGCCAAGCAAGGATTTCAGATTGTCCAGGTCCATGCCCGAAGAGAAAGCCTTGCCAGCGCCCGTGAGGATCAGGACAATCGCGTCCGATGTTTCCACTTCCTGCAGCGCGCGCAACAGATCGTCAATCAACTCAAAGCTGATGGCGTTGCGCTTGTCGGGACGGTTCAGCGTGATCGTTGCGATGCCGGAATCGTATGCGAGTTGGATGGTTGTGTAATTCATGTTCTTATCTCTGAACCGCTAATCATCAATCACCGAGTTCGAGAACCTCGCACCCATTTCAGTTGTCGCGCGCAGTAACGTATCCAGCGGTTTCAGAGGAGGCAACTCTGCGCCACGCTCCTTCAATGCCTCGATCACCTTCTCAGTCGCGATATTGCCGATCAATGCATCCTGCGCGAACGGACAGCCGCCGAGCCCGCCGATTGCAGAATCAAAGCGGCGGCAACCGGCATCGTAGGCGGCGAGGATTTTCGCCGCGGCCTGCTCGGCACGGCCGTGCAGGTGCACTCCGATCTCCAGATAATCGTACTTCGCCATCACTGCGCCGACGAGTTCGCTGATCTGCTCCGGAGCGGCCATACCGACTGTGTCGGCCAGCGAAATCATCTTCAGGTTGTCGACCTCCATCAGCGAGATAGCTTCAATCACTTCCTCCACGTTCCACAGATCGCCGTAGGGATTGCCGAACGCCATCGAAATATAGACCACCACGTCGAGCGCCGCGTCGTCAGCCTTCTTCTGAATCTTCTCCAGTTCGTCAAGCGCATCTTCTGCGGACTGATTCTGGTTCTTGCGCAAGAAGGTTTCCGAGATGGAATAGGGAAAACCGAGAGTATGTACTGCGTGCGTCTCGACGGCGCGCTGCGCACCTTTTTCGTTGACCACGATGCCGATGATCTCCACGTCGTCGGGAGGATCGAGTTCCTTCAATACTTCTTCCGAATCCGCCATTTGCGCCACAGCTTTCGGTGACACGAACGAAACCGCATCGATGTGCTTGAACCCCGCGCTGATCAATGCCTGCAAGTAGGCACGCTTGATGTCAGCAGGGATCTGCCCCTTCAGCCCTTGCCAGGCATCGCGGGGACACTCGATAAGTTTGACGGCGTCGGACATATTGAGTGAGAGCATTGAATCATTGAGTGATTGAATCATTGACTCATTGCTCAGCCAGACCTGGGCAAACCGAAAACCCAATGACTCAATTTCTACGTTTGCAGCACTCCTACTTTGAACTCCGGCACATCCGGATTCAGCGCCGCGGCTTCCAGAGCTTGCGTGATGGCATCGCGCGTCTCGATGGGATCGATGATCTTATCGATCCACAGTCGTGCTGCGCCGTAGCGAGGATCGGTCTGCTCGTCGTAGGTACGCTTCGTCGATTCGTACAACTCTTTCTTGTCTTCCTCGCTCAACTTCGTGCCGCCGCGTTCGAGTTGCTTCACTTTTACTTCCACCAATGTGCCCGCGGCGGCGTCGCCGCTCATTACCGCGTAACGTGCCGTCGGCCATGCGAACACGAAGCGCGGATCGAACGCTTTGCCGCACATGGCGTAGTGTCCCGCGCCGAAGGAGCCTCCGACGATTACGGTAATTTTCGGCACAACCGAGTTCGATACCGCGTTCACCATCTTCGCGCCGGCTTTGATGATGCCGCTCCATTCGGCGTCGCGGCCCACCATGAAGCCGTTCACGTCGTGAAGGAAAATCAGCGGGATCAGATTCTGGTTGCAGTCCATGATGAAGCGCGCAGCCTTCTCCGCCGATTCGGTGTAGATCACGCCGCCAAACTCGATCCGCTTATGGCCTTCGTGGTCGGTGGCCTGCGCATGAAGCTTTTGATTAGCCACGATTCCCACGGCGAAGCCGCCAATGCGTCCGTAGCCGCAGATGAGAGTCTTGCCGTACTCCGTCTTGTATTCGTCGAAGCGGCTGCCATCGAGCACGCGGGCTAGAATCTCTTTCATGTCGTAAGGGCGCGCGGGCGAGGAATCGTAAATGCCGTAAATCTCTTCCGCGGCCAGGGCGGGCTCGACGGGCTTTTTGCGATCCCAGGGAGATTGGCGCCGGTATCCCCACTTCTCGATGATGGAGCGAATGCGCGCCAGGCAAGCCGGATCATCGGCTTCGCGAAAATCCACAGTGCCGCTTATGCCCGCATGCATTGCCGCGCCCCCCAGGTCTTCCGCCGAAACTTTCTGTCCGATTGCAGCCTGCACCAGTGCCGGCCCCGCCAGAAACAAACCGCTGCCATTGGTCATCAGGACGTGATCGCACATCACCGGTAGATAGCCGCCGCCGGCCACGCACATGCCCATGATGGCCGCGATCTGCGGAATGCCGAGGGCTGACATGACGGCGTTGTTGCGGAAGACGCGGCCGAAATCGTCGGTATCGGGGAACACATCTTCCTGTAGCGGCAGGAATACGCCGGCCGAATCCACCAGATAGATGGTGGGGATGCGGTTCTCGATGGCGATGTTTTGGGCGCGAATCACCTTCTTCGACGTCATTGGGAAAAACGCGCCGGCCTTCACCGTAGCGTCGTTCGCAATGATCATCACCAGCCGGGTTTGCACTCTCGCCATGCCCGTAATCACGCCCGCGGCCGGAGCGCCGCCCCACTCTTCGTACATGCCGTAGGCGGCGTAAATTCCCAGCTCGAAGAAAGTTCCAGGGTCGATCAGCAATTCGATGCGTTGGCGTGCGGTGAGTCGTCCCTTGCCGTGCTGGTTCTCGATGGCCTTGGCGCCGCCGCCTTCGCAAATCTTTTCACCTTCATTGCGCACCTGAGACATGAGGTCGGCCAGAAAGCGCATGTTGGCCTCGAATCGTGCCGAGGTGGGGTCGAGTTTCGTGGTCAGGACGTTGGACGCCTGCGACGAAGAAACCGCGGGAGCTTCGCTGCGATCGGCCATGGGTAAGGATTAAGGATGAAGAAAGCGGACTGATTACGGTATACCACTCCGGCGGGGGCGTGCAACGCTAGGCTGCTGCAATGTAAATGCTCCAAGATAATGTCACCCCATAACTGCTACGAGATTCTGTCACCCTCCCAGGATGGTGACGATGAGTCAGAAAGAGTTGCAACGAGTGAAGGTGATTGAAAATGCGGCAGGCG
>Ga0302324_100000671_pt1 | contig 86835 bp, 74 predicted proteins | sample Palsa_T0_1_FD_201949 | JGI IMG/M metagenome (GOLD analysis project Ga0302324, IMG submission 201949) | Peat permafrost microbial communities from Stordalen Mire near Abisko, Sweden - Palsa_T0_1 | ecosystem: Environmental > Terrestrial > Soil > Palsa > Peat permafrost | place: Sweden: Abisko...
GGCGATAAACTGTTTCATGGCGTTTCCTCCAGGTGCAACGGTGATTTGGACATCAACCAACGTACCTCTCGGGAACGCCATCATTAAAGTTTGCGGCTTGCCGCAATGCGGGGCGGGCAATCCTGCCTGCAGCCGGCTTTCAGCCGGCTTTTGCGGCCACGACGAGGCGCCGTGAAAGCAGGAGCCGACTGAGAGGCGGCTGCCGCCATGATTGGCCGCCCCACGTTAGTTCGTCCTCCTGACGGCCTGCATCCGATCGTATGAAGATTCGATCGCACTACCCTCCGTATACAGCGTAACGTCGGCGGTGAAATATCCCAATGCCTTCATGAGGAAGTCGAGTTGAGCCCCACTCGCCGCCACTGACCGGAAGACGCTGCTTTTCTGCGGATATTTCAAGGTCTGCCGTAGGATTTCCTTGGTCGTACCCAGGCTCACTTGTTGGACCGATCCGGCAACGCCCCCCGCATCGGTAGCGGCAGCCTGCTTGAAACCGACTACCACCGTGTCTGCATTGGAATCGTTCGAAGGTCCCAGTTGTTTGACGGTCTCCATGGCAACATCGAATCCGAGCGTGATTACCGCGCCGGTCGCCATCGCCGGCCCAGTCAGGCAGAGGCCGATGATCGCTACGCCGGCGGTCGCGCTGGATTTGACCACCTGCGCGCCAAACGCCAGCTCGGAAAGCATAACCAGGTTACGCGCGTTTTTTTTGCTGAATCGATTGCAGAATAATCTGGATTCCCGCAGGTGCTTTTTCTGCAGGTTGTGTTGTTGCGCCAGAAACCCGGTTGCCTGGTTCGGACCGGTGCTACAGGCCTGGTGAAAAGCGTCGTACAAGCTGGTCCCGCCACTGAATTTCCGACCAGGCGACATGCAACGGGAAGTCGTGTACTTTCGATCCGTCAAACCCTCTCTAGAACTCTGATCGTGCGCTTTGGATTGGCCGCGCCGGATTGCGCCCCAGATCGGGCCGGATTACTCGCGCCGGACAGGCCGGCCGAACCGGGACGAGCGCCCTCGGCTCGACACATCGTCCCGTCCCCAATGCAGACAAATCTTTCGACTTGGCATTGTGGTCCCGGGGCCCGCCGGCAAGCCATCTACGATCCTCCTCCGTTAAGAATAAACAAATGCCCCTTCCTCTCCCACCCCCACCTGGACCGCTTCCAGCTTCTGCCCTTCGGCGATACCCTCCAGCATCAGCATCGATAGCTCCGGCAGCAGCGTGTTCGTCAGGATGTTGTCCACATTGCGCGCGCCGCTTTCCACCTCCGTGCAGCGGGTGGCAATCTCCTCCACCAACTCATCGCTGTAGCTAAGCTGGATACGATGAGATTCTTGCAAACGCTTCTGGATCTTGCCCAACTTCAACCGGATGATCCTTCTTAGAGACTCGTCCTGGATCGGGAAATAGGGAATAATCACCAAACGGCCCAGAAATGCGGGCTTGAACACCTTATTCAACTCCGGCTTGAGCGCCGCGACCAAACCTTCCCAGTCCGGCAGATCCGCGGGATTGGCGCAGTATTTCATAATCGACGCCGTCCCGGTGTTGGAAGTGAGAATGATAATGGTGTTCTTGAAGTCGATTTGACGGCCTTCCCCATCTTCCATCTGCCCCTTGTCGAACACCTGGAAAAACAGCTCGAGCACGTCCGGATGGGCCTTCTCCACTTCGTCGAGCAGCACTACCGAATAAGGGCGCCGCCGCACCGCTTCGGTCAGCACTCCGCCTTCGCCGTATCCGACATATCCGGGAGGCGATCCTTTGAGCGTCGATACCGTATGGGGCTCCTGGAATTCAGACATGTTGATGGTGATGAGGTTGCGCTCGCCGCCATAAAACAAATCGGAGAGCGCCAGCGCCGTTTCCGTCTTGCCGACTCCGCTGGGGCCCACCAGCAGGAAAACTCCGACCGGTTTGCCAGGGTCGTCCAGGCGCGCCTTGGCCGTGCGGATACGGCGGCTGATGGCCTCCAGCGCGTGCGACTGCCCGATCACGCGCGCGCCCAGGTGGGTCTCTAGGGCCATTACCGTGGCGATTTCGTCCTTCAGCATTTTGCCCACTGGAATTCCCGTCCAGCCCGAAACCACCTCCCCGACAATCTGCGAATCGACCGAGACTCGGACCATCGGTGTCTCGCCTTGTAAGGCCTCCAATTCCTTGTTGAGCTCCGCCAGTTGCGTGCGCAGAGCCTCCGGGTCGGCCGCGGGCTGGGTGGCCGTACCTTGCGCGCCGGCCTGAACGGCGGCCGTGGATGCCTGGGTTTCCTCCAGGCTCGTGCGAACCTCCCGTATGCGCGCGACCAGATCGCGTTCCTTGTCCCAGCGGGCATTCAGCTCCGCCAGGCGGGCTTCGGTCTCGGCCCGCTGTTGCGCTATCTGCGTGAGCCGCTCACTGTGGTCCGCGCCGAGCTTGGCTTCCCGATCGAGAACGCGCGTTTGGACCGCCAAGTCGTCCAGTACCCTGGTCGCGTACTCGATATTCGGGGGCGTGGCGCTCTGCCCCAGCGCCAGGCGGGCGCACGCGGTATCCATCACGCTCACGGCCTTATCGGGCAACTGCCGGTCCGGAAGATAGCGGTGGGACAGCCGGACCGCGCTTTCCAACCCTTCATCCAGGATACGCACCTTGTGATGCGCCTCGAGCGCCGGAATAGAGCCGCGCAGCATGATCAAGCAATTTGCTTCGCTCGGCTCATCGACCTTCACGACTTGGAACCTGCGGCTCAGCGCGGGATCCTTCTCGAAGTACTTCTTGTACTCCGACCAGGTTGTGGCCGCAATGGTGCGTAGCTCGCCGCGCGCCAAAGCCGGCTTCAGCAGATTGGCTGCATCGTTCTGTCCGGCCTGCCCGCCGGCGCCGATCATGGTATGCGCTTCGTCGATAAAGAGAATGATCGGAGTCGGGGCGGACTTGACTTCCTGGATCAGGCTCTTCAGACGATTCTCAAACTCGCCTTTCACCCCCGCGCCTGCCTGCAGCAAGGCCAGATCCAGGGTGCGCACGGTTACGTTCTTGAGCGGAGGCGGCACGTCGCCTTGGCTGATGCGAAGCGCAAAGCCCTCCACCACAGCCGTCTTGCCCACGCCGGCCTCTCCGACCAGAATGGGATTGTTCTGCCGCCGGCGCGTCAGGATGTCGACGACCTGGCGGATCTCGAAGTCCCGCCCCAGCACCGGGTCGATCTTGCCGGCCTTCGCGTGCTCGCTCAGATTTACAGTGAACTGATCGAGGTTTGGGGTCTTCCCTCCGGTTGGCCGTCCGGCGGATTCGGCAGCGGATTCGGTCTCCGCCGCCGCGGGCGTGTCTTCCTGCGATCCGCGAACAATCTGGAAGAAGTTCTTGCGCAGATCTTCGGACGAGATCTTCGGAAATTCCTTGCTGATCTCCCGCATGATGCGCGACAGCTTGTCGTCGGCAGTAAGGGCTAGGACCGTGAAGCCGGTTCGAATTTGCAGTACGCCGAAATCGATCGATGCGATAGTCCAGGCGTTGGTCATGGTCTCGACGAAGTCCGGGCTGAGGGTCGGCGTGCGGCCGTTTCCCGTCTTGAAGCGGTCCAAAGCCCGGGTCAGCTCTCCGGAAAAGCGCGCTTTATCGATTCCATAGTGCCTGGCAATCGCCGCGAAATCGCTGTCGGTAGACTCCAGCAGTTTGTACAAATAGTGCTCGATCTCCACATTGTAATGAGTACGGCTAAGGCACAATCCCGCGGCCGCTTCGGTGGCGCTTCGGGTAGCCTGGTTGAATTTTCCGATGAGGGACCGTAGATTCACATCCATGACTTGACCTCGTTTTCTCCGTTACGCCCCAACCAAGCCGCGTACCACGCCAGTATACCCGAATCCGGACGGTCCCGGCGAAGCGCTGTGGGGCAGGTTGGCAACCTGCGGGCCGATTGTTAATCGGCCCAATTTGCGCCGACTTCCAATCTCTCTAGTGGCCGCCACCGGAGAGTTTGCGGTAGTACTCGGCGACCGAGTCCCGGTAGCCGGCGGGGATCTTGGCCGGGTCTGTGTTGCGGATTGTGCCGCCCTGGTTTTCATCGAGTTGGCGGCGCAGTTGCAGTTCCAGCGCGTCTACGCCGCTGACAAGTTGCTGGTGCATCTGCTCGACCAGCGCGGGATTCCCAGGGAAACGGCTGGGATCCAGATTGCGCATTTGGTCGATCAGCGATTGCAACTGTTGCCGCGCTTCGGGACTATCCTGCACTACGGCGCGAACCTGGTTGAGCAGGTTCACTCCCTGGTCAATCTGGCGCTGGGTATCGGCCGGGTTGGGACCTTGTTGGGGCGCCGCGGCTTTGCCGGAGATGCGCGTATTGCCGGTGTCATAGGCGCCAATCCCGTTGCGGTCGCGATTGGTCGCGCCACCGGCGGGAGTGCCCACTGGGCCTGCGAGGCGGTTGCCGACCGGACCCGACTGGCCTCCGCCGGCTTGACCGGCCTGACCGGACTGCCCGCTACGAGTGAGTTGGCCCTGTCCAGGCTGAGTGTCGACACGTCCACCGAGGCCGGCGAGTTGGTCGCGCAGACGAGCTAAATCGTCCATGGCGCCGTTGAGCGCAGCGTCCTTGGAAGTGTGCTGAGCGCTGCCCAAGGCGCGCGCCGCGTCGCCGACCTGTTGACCCAGCTTTTGCAGGTCGCTGGTGAGCGCGGCTTCGAACGGATCGGAGAAGTTGCCGCTACGCAACCGATCCGAGCTGCGTTGCACGCGCGTGCCGAGATCGTTTTCGTCCATGCCGTCGAGCGCGCTCCGCAACCTGGTGGAAGCCGCCGGTTGCATGGGCGCGAGCTCGCGCGATGCGGTGCGCATTTGCTGGGTGAGGCGCGCCAAGTCGTCGGTCACCTGTTGGCGGTCGTTGACCATTTTGTCGATTTCCTGGGCGGAAGGATAGCTCAGCGGCTGGCCGTTCGCGCGCGCGGCACTCTGCTGCGCCAGCAAGTCGCGGACGCGATCCGCTTGCTGCTTTTGCTGGCCCGCCAATTGATCGGCCGCTTTGGCCATGGAGTTGAGGCGGCCCGCGGCGTCCTGCTGCTGCATGCCGCCCAGTAGGTCGGTGGCTTGCCGCAAGCGGTCGGCGGCGCGGCGGGAATCGGCCGAGCTGGCATTCCGGGAGACGGCGCGCCGCATATCGTCGTTGGCTTGGCGCAAGCGGTCGAGCGCCTGTTGGGCCGCCTGTTGGCGGCTGTCGGCGGCTCGGTCCGCGGACTGCTGGGAATTGGCGGCGCTGCCCGATGAACTGCCGGCCGGCCCGCTGCGTTGGCCCGCCTGTCCGCTGGATTGCCCGGAAGCCGAACCGCTCTGACTGCTCTGCTGGCCATCTTGAGCCTGTCGCCCATTTTGGCCAAGTTGTTGCTCCATCTGTTGCTGGAGCTGCTGCGCTTCGCGTTGCAACATTTCCTGTTGCCATTTTTGCTCGGCAGTCTGGGCGCCATTGCGTTGCTGCTGGGCTAGATCCTCCTCGCGCTTGGCCAGTTCGTCGAGCTTCTTCAGCGCGTCGGCGATTTCCTGCGCTTTCTGTTCGGCGGTAGTCGCCGCAGCTTGCCGGGTCTCGTATTGATTCTTCTCGGTATCCAGCTCCAGATCGAAGAGGCTGGCCAAATCGCGCGCCGCGCCGCCTCCGCCGCCTCCACCTCCGCGCGCTCCAAAGGCAACCTCGATTTGCCGGAAGGTGGCTTCGGCGCGCAGCAGGAATTGCAGAGCCTTCTGCTCGTTGGGGATGGCGTCCTGCCACTTCTCCTGCTGCAATTGTTGCGCGGCTGGCGCCATGGCTTCGGATGCGGCCACCATATCCTTCTGGAATTGACCGATGGCCTGCACTTCATCGGTCAACTCGCGGGCCTCCAAGCGGCCGGAAAGCGAAACCGCCTGATCGCGCAAGGTGGATTGCGATTGCGACAGCAGCTTGGCGATATCGGTGGCCTGCTGCGGGGTGGAGTTCTTGTCCCGCTGTTGTTTGAAGGTGGCGGATATGATTTCCTTCTCCCGCTGCGAGATCTGCGCGGATTGATTGCCTTGGCCACCGCCACCGCCGCCGCCCGACTGTTGCGATTGCGAAAACTCGCGCTCAAACGGCTCGGCCTGGATAAAGATCATATCGGTGTGGGCTTCGGCGCTGGCGTCCTTGGCGGTTGCGTAGACGCTCACCAGATCGCCCGGAACCAGCTTGAAATTCTCCAGCGAGAGCGTGGTCGAGCCGTCGGCTTGCCTTTCGCCTTTTTGGCGGAGCAGGTCCACCGTAGTCTCGGGGCCGCCATTGACCGAATAATGCAGCGCTACGCCGCTGAGGCCGTAATCGTCTGTGGCTTTGGCGGCCACGGTTACCTCTTCGATGGGGCTGGCGTCGTAGTCGCCCCGGCCTGGACGCACCAACGAAATCTGGGGCGGGTTAGCTTTGCGGGCCTCGATGAAAAAATCCTCGCTGACGCGAACGGGCTGGCCCTGCTCGACACCGGCGACGTGGTAGACGCCGTCCCGATCCATCTTGACGGTACCGCGATAGACGTTATCCTGGCCGCCGGTGAGCGGGATCCGCTGTCCGCTGTCGAGCTGGATCTGGCCGCCCTGAAGCGGGCGGTCGGTCGAGACGTCTAGTTCGGCCTCGGTGCCAGTGACCGCGCGCAGATCGCCGCCGCGCTCCTCCACCTCGGACGGCATGCCGGTCCAGGCGGGGTAATGGTAGGTGACGCGAATCTGCTTCACCGCGGGCAAATCGGAGACGCGAATGTTAAAGTGCTGCGACGTCATCGCTCCGGCGGTGACATAGTACTCGACGTTCTCGGGCAAACCGGCAAATAGAAATTCGTAGCCGCCCGCGAAACTGCCGGCCGCCGTGGGCTGCATGGCAATCTCTTCCCACTTGGAGGAACTCTGAAAGCGGGCATACAACTTGACGCTGGGCGATCGCAAGCCGGTGGGCAGCGCCGAAACCATCTGGTCGGCGTGGCGGCGCACGACGGCGTCGCCGGGAGTCACGCGCAGTTCGTAGAGCGCGGGCTTGCCGCGGTGCGGACCGGTCCAAAGCAGCGAGGCACCATAACCCAGAAAACCGGGTCCGGCGGCGATCATCCAGACCAGGATGGCGAACGCGCCGGCGCCCGCGCCCAACGAGATCCAAAGGCGGCGGCCGGTGACCACTTGCTTGGGCTCGGCATATCGGGCGACCTCGAGGGTGTCGCCGGCCAAAAGTTCAATAAACGGATCTTGGCCGTCGCGCTCCGCGAAGGTGGTGAGGCGCTGCTGGAATTGCGGGAAGGCGGCTTCGGCGGTTCCGATCGCGCGGCGGCGGGTCAGGCGGCGCAAGGGCAGCGCCAACCCGGCGGCCGCGGCAATGGCCAGAACCAGGATCAGCCCGAAGCGCGCCGCGGTCACGCTTCCACGCGAAAAGGCGAGCGCGTTGGCGATAGTCACCAGCACCAACGTCGCCGCCAAAGCGCCGCCGCTAAGAATGGCAAAGCCGCGCAGCCAGGCGCTCCAACGCAGGCGTTGTTCCAGTTGCGCAATGTATGCGTGAAGTTGTTCGCGGAAACTCATGGAACCCTCCAACCGCGCGGCGAACGCTTATACCTGAAGGATATCGCACTGGCGAAGGAATGGGGCCCGCCATTTTGATCGAGACATTTGCAGCCGCGCTGGCCTTAGCACGCCGCACTTAGAGCGACGGATGCTCGACGAGGCGCGGGATGTTCATTTTGCCCTGATGCTTTCGTGCTTGGGCAATATCATACGCCGCCTGCATTCGTAGCCACATATCGGCGCTGCCGCCAAAGGCCTTTTCAAAGCGCAACGCCATCTGAGGCGTAACGGAGCTTCCGCCTTGCATCACGTTGTGAAGTTGTTGGCGCGTGATCTTCATAGTTCTTGCTGCCTCGGCTACACTCACGTTAAGTTCGTCAAGGTTAGCCTTGGCGAGTGTGCCGGGGTGAACCGGATTTTTCATCGGCATTGCGTCATCCCTCCTAATGGTAATCTTCCAAATCCACGTCGTAGGCGTCGCCCCCCTCGAAGCGGAAGGTCACCCGCCAGTTGGCCCTTACCGTCACGGCCCACACGCCTTTACGGTTGCCCTTCAAGGGGTGCAATCGAAACGTCGGCTGGTTCATATCCTGCACCTCACCGGCTTGGTCTAGCGCCGAAAGGATCAACCGCAAACGGTCAACTTGATCGGCTCCGACCCTGCGCACGTCGTCCTGTTCAAACAGGTTCCGCAGGCCCTTGTGTTTGAAGCGCTCGATCACCGTCCGAGTGTAAAACGTCAATTGACGTTTGTCAACACGGAGGCGCCAGGGTGAAGGCCGGTTGGTTCGCCGCTTCCGGGGGTGTTGCAAAACCTACGCTTTGCGAAACGGACCGGTGAGCGCCGAACGTCGAGCAGATCTCGATAATGACGTATACGTTATCATCCGCGTGGCAGCCTTTGGGCTTTGAACCTCGGGCGCACGACATAAAAAGCGGGCCATTTGGCGACGGTCGCCGCGGGATAGGCGACCGGTTGCCGAGCGCAGACCCGGAGGCCGCTTGTTCGCGCGTCCGGGCCACTGTAAACTGCTGGAATGAGACTTTCCCCGAAGCCTACCGCGTGGATGAACGCGGCGGCCCTTACCGCCGTTGTGACGCTGACGATATTCGCACAGGAGAAGGTTGACCTGACGGTGGTCAACCATATCAAGAGCGAGGCGTTTCAGAACTCGCAAGCCATGGAAGATCTGTTTTACCTGGCCGACGTCTATGGTCCGCGGCTCACCAACTCGCCCGGGCATAAAGCCGCAGCCGAATGGGTAATGAAACGGCTCAAGGAATATGGCCTGGAGAACGTGCACCTGGAGAAGTGGGGGCCTTTCGGCGAGAGCTGGCGCTACACGCGCTTCTCGGCGCATTTACAGGAGCCGCAATACCAGCCCTTGATCGGATTCCCGCTGGCCTGGACGCCGGGCACTAACGGAGTCGTCATCGCGGAACCCATCGCGGCGGTAATCGCGAACGACGGCGATTTCGACAAATACAAAGGCAAACTGGCGGGCAAGATCGTGCTGTCGATGGTGCAGAAGGAAGTTCAGCCGATCAGTGAAGCGCCATTCCGGCGCCTGACTAACGAAGAGCTGGCCGCGCGCGGGAATGTGCTCGACCCATCGCGGCCATTCGCCGGCATGTTCGGCCCGCAACCAGCGCCCGCGGCCGCCGCCGCGACACTACCGGCGACGCCGCCACCCAGCCCCGAGGAGCAACAGAAGTTCCGCACCAAGGTGGCCCAGTTCTACAAGAGCGAAGGCGCGGTGGCGGTTCTGCAATACGGCGCCATCGGCGATGGGGGAACGGTATTTGCAACCTCGGGCGGATCGCGCGATGTCAAGGAACCGAAGCCGCTGCCGACGATTGCGCTGACGCCGGAGCACTACAACCGGATCGCCCGGCTGCTTGAGCACAAGATCCCGGTGAAGGTGGAACTGGAAGTACGGGCGGAGTTTCTGAGCGGGGAGACCGATTCCTTCAACGTGATTGGAGAGATTCCGGGCGCCACGAAAAAGGATGAGATCGTGATGCTGGGTGGGCACCTGGACTCCTGGCATGGCGGCACCGGAGCCACCGACAATGGAACCGGCTGCGCGGTGGCGATCGAGGCGGTGCGGATTCTGAAGGCGCTGAATTTGCCGTTGTCGAGGACGGTCCGCATCGCGCTCTGGGGTGGCGAAGAGGAAGGGCTGCTGGGTTCGAAGGCCTACGTGCAGGAGCATTTCGCAGACCGCGACAAGATGACCCTGAAACCGGAGTACGGCAAACTGGATGCGTATTATAACGACGATTCGGGTACGGGGCGCTTTCGCGGGATCAACGTGGGCGGCAACGACATGGTGAAGCCGTTGTTTGAAGCGTGGCTCGAGCCTTTCCACGACCTGGGCGCGACGGCGGTAGTCGGCACGACGGCCCCGCCGACGCGGCAGCCGGGCGGGACTGACCACACCTCGTTCACCTGGATCGGGTTGCCTGGGTTCGGTTTTATGCAGGATCCAATCGAGTACGGAACGCGCACGCATCACTCGAACATGGATGTTTACGATCGCGTGATTAAAGGCGACGTGATGCAGTCATCGGCGATCATGGCGTGGTTTGTCTATAACACGGCGACGCGGGCGGAGATGTTGCCGCGCCTGATACAACCCAAGCCTTTGAAGCCAGCGGTTGAAGCGACAAAAACGGAATAAGCGCGGCGTTCAATTCGTCGCTTGAAGCCGATGCGGGCCGGCCGCGAGACTGGCATCAGTCTGAAGGTCGTCGTCGCGTGAGATACCGGGCGCGAGAAAGCTACTATTCCTCGCGCTGGGCGCCCCGTCCACCTCCTGTCGACGATTGGAACACCGAAGGCTTCTCTTCGCCACCAGCGACCATGCTTTTGAGGGAACTGAGATCCTGCCTGAATGCGTCACTATCGACATAAAGGTATCGCCATGCGGAAAAGACCTTCTCGCCCTCGGGCAGTGCCGCCAGCGAGGATTCAATCGCATCTTGGGCCTCGGCAGCTCGGCCGTCCGCCCAAAGAGCGACCGCAAGACACTGGAGATAATTTGGGCCGCGATCACGCGGAGAATGTTCGTGGATAAGCAATGCTCGACGGAATAAATCGCGAGGGACGTGGTCCATAGCCCCCCATTCCGCCATGGCATAATTAAAATTCTCCGCAATGCCCATTTCGCCAAGAAGGGCCCGGTCCGGTGCGATGAGCTTCATGGCCTCGTCGAAGCGCTTCTGTGCAATCCGGCACAGCGCCAGCTCGAATTGCGCAGACTCGCGATCGGCTACGTCCTCCGTAGACTGCACGACCGGCGCCAGAAGTCGTTCGACTGCTTCTAGTGCGCGATCCTGCGTCGCAAGCAACTTGGAAATGCGTATCCGGTCCATTGGCCGAATGTTACTAGAGCTAAGCATCTCCACAAATTCCGTAAGAAAAGCGACGTCGCGCTCAAGGATCACGGTGAAGGCACGCTCAAGCTTGAAGACCTGCCCAATACTTTGGTTCACTGCCGCCTTCAAGAATCCCCTTGCGGCCTCACCGGAGCCCGCGTCGTACGATGTGACCGCCCGTTCGATCAGGACATCGGCGGTTTCGAAGCCCAGGGACCGAGCGTCAGCAAACAAAGTCTCGGCGACTCTCGGCTTTCCCAGGAACTGATTCGCTTGTGCCAGAGAGTGGACCACTTCACCGTCTCGGCTATATTGGGCTAGAATCTTCTTTAGATAGGCGTCTAGTTCTCCGACCGTCGCAGCCTGAAGGGCTTCGCCGCCTCTTGACAAACGCGCGAGCACATCAAGAACCACCTTACGGTCCCCTAAATTGTCCCCGATGAGTCGCTCAGCGAGGAGGCGATATTCACGAGCTAGCTTGGTTTGCGGTCGCTCAACGGTAAATACGGTCTGCTGAAGCAGTGAAAGGCTATCGTAGTGATGAATGGTTGCGTCCAATCGCGGGTAATCGATCGTTCTTCGAAAATGATTTAGCCGGTCCCGTAAGATTCGCTCCTCATCGTCGAGGTCAGGAACGTTCGAGGCAATAAAGTAAAGTCTTATTGGCCGCTTTGATTCTTGCTGTTCCCTGCGGACGTTTCTAACGACGACTTCGATTCCGCGTCGGTTTTGCTCGTTTGGGAAAAACAGTATGGCGACAGCGTCCGGCAGTTGACGAGTGCAAATTCCTCCAATATCGGTATGACCAGTTCGGGAATCGATCAAGACGTAATCAGGACTCAACGTGCGTCGCCACTGTTCTTTCAGATCCTCGAAAAGTAGGTAGCCATCCTGTTCTGAATAGAGCTCCTGCCAGTCTATTCCGTACAGATGAGGGGCATACTGCTCATCTTGCTTTCCCGTCGGCATCACCCAGACACGTCCAGGGGGAGCAGTTGCAACTTGCGGCTCATAAATGAACTCGGAAAGGTCTGGAGCTGTCCCCGTCTGACGGTAGGATGTCACGTAATCGACGATTCCAGGCGTCGGTTGTTTTGGCTTCAGGACCTCGAACCTGTCGAGGCCTGGCGCCTCAAGGTCGAAATCGACCAGGAGCACACGGCGACCAGTGCGAGCCAGCTCTAGCGCAACATTGGCGAGCGCCATAGTTCGGCCGACGCCACCTTTGAACGAATAGAATGTGATTACGTACATGTAGTTCCTCAGCCGGTTCTGCGCAAACTGAACGACCTCTGTCGTTGGCGCAACTCTGGGGTCAGTTCGATTACTTGAAATCGGCGATACCGAAGAACAAGGTCGCCCGCCACGTGGCGTAGGAAATCAAGGTTTCTGAGGTCCGCCCTTATGAGCCGCAACAGACGGTCGCAGGCTGCATTCTGTATTTGACTTCCGGTTTCCCAGCGAGAGAGAGAGGCTTCGCCAAAGCCCGTAATTCGACTGAACTCGGCCTGCGATAGGAGACCTTTTTCGCGAATCTTAAGGACCTCTTGAGGCGTCAACCTCCCGAGATGACGGCAGACCGCATCGTGTCGAATATCTTCGGCTTCGGGACCGGTCCATTCGCAACCGCACCGCGAGCACACATAGGTCGGGACGAGGCACGGCACTTCAACCGCGCAATCTTTTCTGCCGTAAAGAATCACCTGTTCACGTTCACGCACCACAAATTCCGAGTTTTCACAGTCCGGGCATTCAGGTGGTGGCGAAGCGGCGTCGTGGGGTGTGGGTGTAAACTGTTCGGGAATCATTCTAGTACTCGCTATCGTGGAAACTTCGGCCGTTGATATACCGGCTCGAGAGGGTTAACTTGATATATATCTCTGGGCACCCTGCGTAGCCCGCTGTCTTGAGGACGTAGCCGATCTGGCCGGGTGGCTTTTCCAGAGCAATCGTCGTAACGTCGTGACCGGCGCTAAGAAGATCAGCTATGAAATTCCACGCGCTCAGTTCCGTAAACGGAATGCCAATTACCGGGTGCAACACCCTGTACGGATGCCAGCAGCACGGTTCCGTGCTCTTCCATACGCTCTGCCGCAGACGCTTGTCTCTAGCACGCCTGATCAATTCGTTCCTAATGGAAACATCAATTGCCATTATTGGCTAGCGCCGCCCAGGCCATATCAAATGATGTCATCCAGGGCTTGATATAGCTCCGGACCCCATCGGCAATATCCAAAATAACACATCATTTGATGCCTGTCAAAAATCATGGTCGTGCCCTGACAACGTGCCAAGCCTTTGATCCCAATGGCATGGGCTTCGCTTGACCAATTATGCGGCCCGAATCGCCCATTCCATGCACAAAGCGCCCAATCACACACAGCCAACCCACCGCCAACACTACCCAGCGAGGCGGCCCTGGCCCTCGGCTTCGGCGGCAATGCCCACGCAGGAATCCCGGGGAGCTTTTGAAATCGGCGGCTTATGATTCCTCGCGCTGGGTGCCGAGGTAGCGGCTGGCCAGGGCCGATTCGGCGAGAGCGAAAGCGAGCACCAGCAGCATGCAGTACCACCAGAGGGTTTCGGGCGTCTTGTGGGGCGCAGGACCGGCCGCCGCCGCGCTTTGTGCAGATGGTGAAGATGGTAAAGACTGGCCACCATTGCCCCGCCACAACGCCAACACATCGTCGGGAATAACGTCGACGTTCGATTCCTTGGGATCGGGGTTGACACCGACTTCGTCCTGGCGGCCATTGGCGAGGCGAATCTGGTAAAAGCCGGCCTCGGTGAGCTGAAACGACTGCGCGGAGGCGGCTTCGCCCAGGGTAAGCGGTCGCTTCCCCTCGGGATCGGTGACCTCGACGCCCTGGGATTGCTCCTTGCCATTGCGGAGGTCGAGGTAGGCGTCCACCGGGCGGGCGCCGCCCTGGCGTTCGCTGCCGCCAAGATAGCGCGCGGTCTGCTCGATGAAGGGGACGAAGGCGGGCTGCAAGGGGAAATCGTTGGTGAGGTTGTCGAGCCCGGAGGTGAACAGCACCACGCGGCCCTCGCCGATGCGTTTCTCCAGCAGCAGCGGCGTCTGGTCGCCTAAGCGAACGATCACGCGCGCGTCGCCGGGATCCACATCCAGCGCGTAGAAGAACTTCACGCCCGCCCAGCCGCCGGCCTTGGCCACGGCAGGGTAGGACGAGTCGCTGGAGCCGGCCGCCATGTAACGGCCCGGAACGCGGCTGTAGTCGCGGGTCTCGAGGATGCGCGCGCCGAAGATGGGAATCCGCGACCGGCCGCCGGCTGAGGTTCCCGCGGCGATCAGCAGACTGCCGCCGGAGCGCACATATCCGGTGAGCGAGTTTTCCAGAAGCGGAGGCAGCGTATTGAGATCGGAGAGAACGATGAAAGCGTAATTGGACGGTTGACGGTCGGCGGCCTCGTGGACGTCGATCGATTCGAGGACAAAAGCCGATTGCGCGGCCGCCGAGAGCGCCGCGCCCACGTAGAGCGGCGAACGGTTGTCGCCGTAGTTGTGGATCAGCAGGGCTTTCTGCGGGTCGGAACGCGCGACGGCAAAGCGGCGGAGATCGTCCGCCCCCAAGGCATCGGCGCCGGCGTCGGCGGCGTCGATCTTCACTTCGCAACGGCTGAAGCCGTAGGGCACTTCGAGGCCGGGGAAATCGACGGTGGCCCGTCCGTTGGCCGGGACCGCCACGGTCTTGGTGGCGGTAGTCTTGCCGTTCACCACCAGCGACACGTTGCGTTGGGCGGCAGGAGTGCCGTAGCCGGCAATCACAGCTTGTACGTGAACCGGCTTGGCGGCCTGGCCCCAGACTTGTCCGGGCGCATCCACCGATTCGACCGTCCAGTTGGGCTGGGCCTTTGTGACCACGGCATGCGTCTCCAGTTTGACGTTGGCGGGCAGCGCCATGTCGGAGAAGGTGGCGGCCAAGTCGCCGCGTTGCATGTCGCTGAACAGATGCAGCTCGATGGGCGTATGCACCGACTCGGCCATGGCGCGCACGGCGCGGGCCAGCTCGCCGAAGTTGCCATGGCCATCGCCGGGCTGAATGGCCTGCACCGCGGCGCGCAACGCGGATTGGTCTTCGATCGGTTGGGTCATGAGCCGCAACTGCGAGCCAAACGCCGCGACTTGGGCGCGCGCGTCGCCCTTTCCGGACAGCACGCGCATGGCCGCGTCCTTGGCATCGGCCAGGCGGGTTCCGGCACGCATGCTGAAAGAGTTGTCAACCACCAGCAGCACCAGCCGATCGCTCGAAAGGCTGGCCGCGTCTCGGTTGACGAAGGGATTGGCGAAGGCCAGAATCAACAGCAGCAGCACCAGCAGCCGCAGCGACAGCAGCAGGAAATAGCGGAGCCTGCGATGACGGGTGGAGCTTTGTGTGCGCGACTCGAAGAGCATCAGCGAACTCACCGGCTTGGGCCTGGCGGTTTGTCGCTTCAACAAATGCAGGTAGACCGGAAATGCCAGCCCCGCCAGACCGGCCAGGAACCAGGGCGCGAAGAGTCCCATTTATCCGCGGCCTCCGCGCAGGGTGAGGTATTCTCGCAAGGCGTCGTCGAGCGGCCGGTCGGTCATGAGCAGGTAGTAGCCCATGCCCGCGGCCTGGGTACGATCGCGCAGATCGGCAAGATGCGCCGCGATTTTTTCCGGATATTCCTTCCGGGTGTAATCGGGGGTGGTCTCAAGCTGTTTTTGCGTCTCCATGTCCACCAGGATGGACGGGCCGTTCAGCTCGGGGCGCACATCCTCGGGATCGAGGACGTGGAACAGGACCACTTCGTTGCCGTGGAAGCGCAGCGGCTCGATGGTGCGGATAATGCTTTCTGGCGGCTCCCAGAAGTCGGAGACGATCAGCACCATGCCGCGGCGCTTCACCAGCTCCTGGAAGTAGCGCATGGGCTTGGCGAAATCGGTGCGGGCGCGCGCTTCGGCCTGTTCCAGACCGGCCAACAAACGTTGCAACTGGCCCTGCCGGGTGGAAGGGCGGATATAGTTGCGGATCTCGTCGTCGAAGGTAATCAGCCCGGCGGCGTCCCGCTGGCCGTGGAGGGCCAGATAGAAGAGCGACGCGGCGAGGTAGCGGGCGTAATCCATCTTGTTGACGCTGTGGGAGCCAAACTGCATCGAGTTGCTGGCGTCGAGCAACACCGTCAACGGGCTGTTGGTTTCGCCGCGATAGCGCTTTAGGTACATGCGTTCGCTGCGGGCGAAGACGTTCCAATCGACGTGGCGCAGATCGTCGCCGGGACTATAGGCGCGATATTCGGCGAATTCGTGGCTGAAACCAAAGTCGGGAGAGCGGTGCAGGCCGGCGACGAAGCCGTCCACCACGGTCTTGGCGACCAGATCGAGTCCGGAGATGCCGGCCAGAATGGCGGGATTGAGGAAGCGCTGTTGCATGGGGAGCTTTTCGCAGTTTGGCTTGTGGGGCGGGCGTCCACGCCTACGGCGGGTCTCTAGGCCCGCCTCTGTATGGCGCGTAGGGGCCGACTGCCCTTTTGCGCGTGCCCAGACGCGGGATCGAGACTGACGAACCGGACTTCGCCGCTCTTCATCAGACGAGCCCACTCACAACAGCCAACTCAGAATCGCTGTCAGGACCGTTTTCGTCGGCATAAGACGTAAGCGTAGCCATTTGTAATTATTTTATCGTGCTCCCTTGCCTCACAGACGCCGCTGGTTTTCGTACCCCAGACTGCCTACGCTCCGGTTCCTCGCGCGTCACGGTCATCTGAAGTCTCTGCTTGTCGAGCGTGGCATAGGCTCTCCGCGCCTCGCAGGAGCCCGTGGAATTGATTCCGGAGGCAAACCGTGGAGGATTTGGAGGCCATCATCGGGCCAGACTGTAAGCGCAAAGAGGGCGTGTCAGCGAAAGAGAGTTTGCATAAATCCGGAAACAATTCATGGCAATCAGACAGGGCAACCCGCGAGGGACGCAATACCATCGAAAAAGCTCTTGAAGCTGCCGCCAAATGCATTTCCGAGGACTTCACTGTCGAAGAGTCATCCCGCGAACTCCGCGTGGACAAAGATACGAAGGATGTGCCAGGTTTGCCGCCAATCTTTCACACCATCCTCGAAAAGATCGATCGCGCGACCGTGTTCGTTCCAGACTTCACGTTCGTTTCGCGGCGGCCGAACGGTGATCCGAGGCTCTTTAGGCCCGGCAATGACGCGGCAGAGGCATTGGAGCCATTCTTCCAAAGGGCATTCGAGCAATGCGGAGTGGCGCGATAGGACCCACTTTCGAGGAAACACGCTTCCGGTGTTCATCCAGGCTGTTCCCCTCACTTCGCCCGCAAGGGATTGACGAACTTCAGACCGGCGAAGTCTTTTTCGTTTTCGGTGACCACCACACAATCGTTCGCTTCAGCGACTGCGGCCACGACCATATCGAGCGGGCTCCGAGGCCGCCCGCTAGCCTTGCCGTCGGCCATCAGCCTCGCCCAGACCAAACCAGCCTTTTCGTCGAATGGGAGCACGCGTCCGGCAAATAGCGCTTGTGGGCCCTCAGTGCCGGCAAACCAGCGCTCCAACTCCCTGCGCCTTCTTCCGGGGGGCTTCTCCAGTATTCCCCGGCGGATCTCAGCGACTGTCAGCGAAGAGATGAATAGATCGGCGTCGGATTGCTGCGCCATCCACGCGATGAGCGCTTCCGATGGCGCTGGTTTGGTGACGTTGCCGATGATGTTGGTGTCGAGGACGCTCCGGCTCACAGGTCAACCCTGCGCCCAACCACGGCCGGGCGGTTCAGATCCAGATCCGCGCCGACCAGTGGCGACCGGCGTAATGCACTGAGAATACCGCCTTTTTTCGGCTGTTCCCCCGAAATGGTGAGGCGGACAGAGGCGCGAATACGCAAGGAATCGGGGCCATTGGAAGCGAGCCGCCTTGCCAGGGACCTGATCAACTCGCGATCGGCGTCGAGCCCCAGGATCTCGAACCGGGCCATCCCTCGTTGGCTGAGGCGCTTCCGGTAGCGGCTCAGCGCTTGTTTCTGCGGCGTGATGTTCATGGCGGACTCCTTCGTATATCCAGTAATATATCCAGATTATAGCGTTGGCAGCGGAACCGACGCAGAATCACGGCGAACGGCGGCTTTTTCAAACGATGGCGCCGGGCTGCAAGTGCAGGATATCGAGCAGCGCGGGCGGGAGCTTCGAATCTGCAAAGCGCGCGCGGCGGCGCCATCCGTGACGTTTGACGGTATTTATAGTCCAATAGAATCATGAACAGGGTCATCGCAACGCTCTTACTCGCCCCTTGCGCCTTCGCGGGAGATCTTGAATGGCCTGGTTTTCGCGGCCCCTCCTCCAACCCCTCCGCCCTCAACTCCAATCTGCCCGGCAAATGGTCGAAGACGTCGAACATCGAATGGACCGCGACCCTCCCCGGCCTGGGCTGGTCTTCTCCGATCGTCGCCGGCGGGAACATCTTCGTCACAACCGTCACAACCGACGGCAAGGCGAAACAGCCGCAAGCCGGCACCACCTATTCCAACGATTACGCCGCGGAGCTCCAGAAGCAGGGGCTCAAAGACCAGGAGATCATGGACCGGCTGAATGCGCGCGATTTCGAATTGCCGAACGAAGTCTCGCTCCACTACTTCCTGTATTCCATCGATATCGAGTCCGGTAAGGTCAACTGGAAACGCGAATTCTATGCCGGCCACCCGCCCGGGGGGCGTCATCGTAAGAACAGCTTCTGCTCGGAAACCCCTGTCACCGACGGCCAGCGCGTCTACGTGTACATTAATAATCTCGGCCTTTTCGCCTATGATCTCAACGGCAACAAAGTCTGGAACACGCCGCTCGAAAGTTTCCCCACCATCATGGATTTCGGCACGGCCTCTTCACCCACGCTGGTTGACGATCTCATCGTCGTCGTCAACGACAACGAAAAACAGGAATTCATCGCGGCGTTCGATAAGAGCACGGGCAAACAGGTCTGGCGCACGGATCGCTCCATCCATGTGAAAGGCGCGGACCGGCAGACGGGCTGGTCGAGCCCCTACATTTGGAAGAACTCCGGGCGCACCGAAATTGTCACCATTGGCCCTGGCCTCGCCATCAGCTACGATCTGAAAGGCAAAGAATTGTGGCGGCTGGGCGGGATGTCGGCCATGCCCATCCCGAGTCCATTCGCCTATGATGGACTTTTGTATCTGAACGGCGGGGCCGGGAAAGCCCTTGCCGCCATCAAACCCGGCGCGAGCGGAGATCTCACCACGACCGACGGCGCCAAACTGAACGATTACGTAGCTTGGATTCAGCCCAAAGCCGGAACTTATCTCCCAACCGAACTGGCCTATGGCGGAGGGCTCTACGTCCTCACCCACAACGGCATCCTCACGCGATTCGACGCTAGCACTGGCGCGCAAACTTACAAGGCGCGCATCGGCGAAGGCGGCGATTTCACCTCATCGCCCTGGGGCTATAACGACAAGATTTTTTGTCTGAACGAAGAAGGCCGAACGTTCGTGATCCGCGCTGGCGATAAATACGAATTGCTCGATTCCAACGACCTCGGCGAGATGGCGCTGGCCACCCCAGCCCTGATTGGCGATCGCCTGATCCTGCGCACCGAGAATCACCTCTACTCGATCCGCAACACACCCAGCAGCAGGCACCGCTAAATCGAAGAGTCCTGGCGCCCCGGTGCACGGTGAGCCCTCGATCTTGCGCGCGGCCAGCGTCAGAATCACGGCGGGCAGCAGCTTCTTCAAACAATCCCCCACCTGCGCCGCAGCCACCACTCCGAAAAGCGCAGGAGCACCAACACCAGGAAGACCAGCGGCAAATCCCACAGATCCTTGGTCTCGCGCACCGTCACGCCGGCCTCCGAAAAGGGAATGGCGCCGGCGAGTTTGCCGAGGTCGGCGGGCTTCCAATATTGTCCGCCGGTTTGCGCGGCGAGGCGTTCCAGCAGGTCGCGGTTCTGTTCGGTGTGGAAATTCTCCGCTACACCGTCCATGCGCTGAAAGGTCAATACGTCGCGGCCTAATTCCTTGACCGTGCCGGTGTCGGGATCGGCGCGCTGAGCCGTCACTTCCGTCAGGTATGCGCCGGTCTTGGGAGCGGACCAGGCGGCTTGGAACTGGCCGGGACTATCGGGCACCGGCGTCATCTCCACCAGGGCGCTGACGCCGCTCGGTCCCAGGATATGCGCTTCGACCCTGGCGTCCGGAGCGGGGTTATACTGGCGATCGCGAACCTCGGCGGTGAGAGTCACCGCGCCGTTGTCGAGCAGCAGTTGAGCGGGGACGGAAGCCGCTACGTGGCCGGGAGTATCGGAAACCAGCCACCGCAGGAGCTGCTGCCAGAACAAATCGTGAGCCGTGTCCCCCAACGGCGAACTCATCTGCCAGCGCCAACTGCCTCCGGTGGCCATAATCGCAGTCCGGCCACGGCCGAAGTTTTCCGTAATCAGCAATGGCAACTTGCGGCCTTCGGGCGTGATGGTGTTGGCGAGCACGGCCGCCCCCGGCTTGGGCGCGCCGGGATCTTCATAGTCCATCAGGTAGGGCAGCTTCTTCCACTTGGCGGCATTGGCGGCGGGGTCGTCAACCAGGCGGGTAATAATGCTATCCACGCCGGCGGGCGCTAGCTCGGCTGTCGCATGCGTGTTGCCGCTCTTCGGATCGGCCTCGCGATGAAAAGTGCCCGCCTGGGTGGGGAGCGCCGTGGGCAGCAGATCGGTAAGATGCGAGGCGTTCCAGCCGCCATCCGCCAGCGCGAATTGACCGCCGAGCAGCAGCAGGCCGCCGCCCCGGCGATCCACGAACTCGCGAATTAATTCCTGCTGGCCGGGAGTGAAATAGCCGGCTTCCACCGACCCAACGATCAATCCCTGATAGACGAAAAGATCCTCCGGGCGGGAAGGAAAGCCGTCGGCCAGCTCTTTAGGATCGGAGATTCCCTGGCGGTAGATCTTGTTTTCGCTGGTGCGGACCATGGAGGCGATTTGCACCATGCGGTCGTCCTCTTCCGCCTGGCGGATAAACTTGTACTCCCAACGCGGTTCACCCTCCACGTACAGGATGCGGCGCGGTTCGGAGCCGACATTCACCACGCGGGTCAAGGTATTGTTGGCCGTGTTCTCCTCGCCTGGAAGAGGAGCTGCCGCGATTTGGAGCGTTCTGGCGCCCGCGCCGCCGATATCGAACATCAATGTCTCGGTCTGGAGATTGCCGTCCGGCCCCAAGACAATGCTGCGGGAAGCCAGCACCTTGCTTTGGACGGCGGCTTGCCCGGCGGCTTGGCCGGCGCTGACGTCGCGCACCGTCAGATTAATCTTGGCGCCCGCGTATCCCCGTTGGCGCCAGGTGATCTTGGCGGCAATGCGGGAGCCGGCCAACGCGCGCGGAGCGACCACGGCATCGTCCAGCTCCACGTCATGTGCGGCGCGCTCGCGTCCGAAGCCCACGGTGTGAACGGGGATGTGACGGGCGCGCAGCGCGCTAATGGCGTCCGCGCTAATGCCCCCGGTGTTGTCTGCGCCATCGCTGAGCAGCACCACGGCGCCGATGGGCAGGTCGGAAGTCTCGTCGCTCAACTGCTTGAGGCTGTCGCCGATGCGGGTCGCGGGCGCGCTGGGGAGCAGGTCCCGGAGTCCGTCGATACGGGCGGGCACGTCGTCGAAGCGGTAAAGGCGCGTTTGAAAGGAGCGGTTGAGGCTGGCCAGGACGCCGTCCTGCAGCGCCTTAACGGCTTGCGCCTCGCGGGTGGCGCCGTCCTCGGATATGGCCATGCTGCGGGAATCGTCCACCAGCACGGCTATGATGTTTTGTTGCGGCTTCAACTCGGCGACGGTGATGGCCGGCTGCCACAGCAGCACCAGCAGCAGCGCGGCCATGAGCGTTTGCAAGCCCCAGATTACCCAGGCTCGCCAACCGCGCATGACCGGCGCGGCGCGCGCCAGGCGGGAGCGGATCAGCCCAGCCAGACCGGCGGCCGCGGCCAGGATCAGCAGCGCGAGCATCCACTTGGGCCAGGCGCCCAACAGGGCGAATTGGCCGCGTGCATACACCGAACGCGGATACTTAAGAAAGAACTCGAACATGTCGCGCGCGGTGCCTGCCTAATGCGTCATGGCGTAGGTGATGTAGTTGAGGACGATGCGAAAAGCAAGTCCGGAGAACTTCTCGGGGTACTCCGGGCTGTCCGCCCACTCCCAGGCGTCGCCCAGATGCATGTTGGCGCAGATCGCCACCATGATGCGCCCGTGTTCGTTGCGGATGGCGCGCCACTTGGGCACATAGCCGTCCTTCTCATAGGTCCGGCCGGTGTTGACGTAGACCTCACTGGGGATCTGAAACTTTTCGTTAATGTCGTACAAGACGTGATAGATTTCGTCGCTATCCTTGAGATCCTCGACGGGCCGGTCGGGCAACACCATGCGCATGCCGGCCATGAAATGCTGCCAGTCGTCGGTGCCGTGGAAGTCGTCCACCATCAGGAAACCGCCCTTCATCAGATAATCGTGCAGGCGTTTGGCCTCCTCGTCGGTGAAGGTCCAATTGTTGACCGCGACGGCGTAGATCCAGGGATAGTCGAAGACATGGTCGCTATCGAGATCGACAACGTTGAGCGGCGACGGAGAGTTGATGCGGGTCAAACGCCGCAGGGCAATCAGGCAATCGTTGTCGGCCTTGGGATAATCCCTGGACCAGCCGCCGCGAAATCCGCGATACCCGTAGCTGCTGCCGCTGGCATAGCTGGAAGTGTACTGGAGCCGGCTCCAATAAAACTCGGAGGGGATGCTCGGACCGGGCTGGTAGTAGTATCGCTGGCGGCCGAACCCCTGGTAGGATCCCTGTTGCATCGCAAGCAGCGCCACGCAGAGCGAAGACAGGATGAGAATGGCGGAGATGGGCCGCGCCAGCTTCATAGTTAATTATCCCGGATTTTCCGGGAGCGTGGGCCGGCTAGCTGGACGCTCTTATCGAACACGGGCGTTCGTCTGCATTTCGCGCCTGAGGACCTCGTTCATGTAGGTCTGGTACTTCTTACCCCGTCCGCGAAACCAAGAGAGCACGTCGGCGTCCACGCGCAGGCTCACCAACTGCTTAATCGGCCTGTAAAAACGTCCCACCTCAATGTCGGCCGCCCGCGGATTGCCTTCAGGCGCATCGGAAAAGTCGATCTGCGAATCGGGGCGGGCTGCAAGCCGCTGCAGGTCGCGACGCTGCTTGTCAGTGATGGGGGTGGTAAAGAGCGCGCTCGCGCGGACTCGCTTTTCTTGCCGAGATGATGCGGATTTCTTCTTCGCCATGTTCTTCCTCGCTTGTGTGAACTACGAACAGAATCGCGATGCCGCCAGCAAAGCCGATCGCATGCCAGCGCTCCTCGTCGTCAACCGCGCGATCCCGGTACGAGACGACATTGGGATCTTCGAAGACCCGCGCCGCCGTTTCAAATGAAACGCCATGTTTTCGGCGGTTGATACGATTCTTTTTCTCATCCCACGCGAAAACCATCTGTATCTACGAAATTGTAGCACATCGCCGGGCTGCCGCTCGAATTTGGGCAACGGGCCAACAGTTTGCCTGGCGTCCAAGCGGATCGCATTCTCGACCGAGGGCCTCGCCAAGCCTGGGGTATTCTGTATATGGCATACTGTGGGTGTGGCGTGGGATGTCGAGTTCACCGATGAATTCCGGAATTGGTGGGACGCGCTCTCAGAGGAACAACAGGATGATGTGGCGCACTCTGTTCGGCATCTCATCGAATTCGGTCCCGCCCTCGGTTTCCCGCACAGTTCAAAAGTCGGCAGTTCCCGCTGTCCGCAGATGCGCGAGTTGCGGACTCAGAGCGCAGGGAGGCCGCTGCGGACGCTCTACGCATTCAACCCGCTCCGCTCGGCCATCCTCTTGATCGGGGCGACAAGACCGGCGACGACCGCTGGTATGAGAGGTTTGTGCCGGTCGCGGACCGGCTTTTTGAACGACACTTACTTGAACTCAAGAAGGAGGGAAGCATTTAATGCCCACTCGCAATTTCCGTGAGCTGCTGGAAGCGATGCCATCCGATCGGCAGCGGAGGATTGAGAACCGGTTCCGGAAGAGCCTGGCCGCAATGCCGCTCGATCAATTACGCAAGGCGCAGCAGATGACGCAACTGCAACTTGCCGAAATCCTCGGCGTCAATCAGGGAGAGGTTTCGAAGATTGAGCACCGGTCCGACATCTGTATCAGCACCCTGGCCGAATACATCGAAGCTATGGGCGGCCGGCTTGAAATCCGCGCGGTGTTCAAGGATCGAGAAGTGCGGATCACGCAGTTTGAGGAGTTAGCAAGCTAGGACGGCGTTCGTGGCTTCGTCCAAGTGGATTGTCGAGCGTGTGGAATGTGAATGGGATGAGCCTTGACGACTGTAAGGTAGTTTTGTACCGTAACCGGCCGGACGGCTGGGTGGCGGAAGTTCCTGCCATTCGCGGGTGTTACGCGCTCATGCCGACGCGGGAAGAAGCCCTGGCCGAACTCGGAGGCGTGTTCGAAATGATTGCCGCGGAATACGGCGAGAAGGGGCTGCCGCTGCCGGCGGACAGCACCGCAATCGTGAATGCCTAGCGCCTGCGCCGAGGAGTTCCATCGCGCTGCCATACACCGGCGGAAGTGAGATCGGGCCGCCCCTCTTCCACGAAACCCTGGCGCAACTGGGTGTGAGCGTGGACGAGTCTCCGCAAGCTGCAGCGACGTCGCGAACGCCGCGACCATTCGCGGGCAGCAGGTTTGTCGGATCCGATATAGATCGCCGGTCAGCTAAAAAGGAAGAATCGCCGGCAGTCTCGTGCGAGGGACGCAGGTGCACCAGCCTGGTGCACCTGATATCATACGGGCATGGAAAGGCCATCCAGCACGCGCACTCGAACGGCTTCATCCATCCGCCAGAGCGTCACCATCCCGGCGGAGTTGGCAGTTGAGGTCGAGCGCTTGGCTAGGAAAAAGCATCTGACGATGAGTCGGGCGCTGGTTGTTCTCGCGCAGCGCGGAGTCGACGCTGAAGCGGCAGCGCGTCAGAATCTCAACACTGCTTATCGCCGTTTCATGGCAGAGGCCGATCCGGCGCGCAAGGACGAAGCGGGGAAGGATCTGATCCGGGCAATCTTCGGGAAGGACGCCATTGCCGAAGATCGGATTCTCTAGTCTTCCTCGGCCTGTCTGGGAACACATCCTTGCCCGCGCGGAGGAGCGTCAGATTTCGCGCCAGGATCTTCGCCGGTTACAGGATTGGGTGAACGCCGGCCCTTGGGCACCCGAGGGCGATTGGTACAAGGATTTCGGCTCATTCGCGATCTGCGGCTCCGGGGAGTTTCCGAAGACTGTGCTTACAAAGGGCATGACACCGTTTGGGACCCGGATCGAATAGCAGTAAAGGTCTGTTGTGGTTAGATGCGTGCGGGCACCACGATTGGGCAGTTAAGTCGGCGTCACGTCATATTGACTGAGGAACGCGCAAACCACGCAAGTGGCTCGCGCCGGGCAGACCCTCCACGTCCATTGGGAAACGGCTCGGCTTCAAATCGGCGGCAGCAAGCGGCCCGGCGGTACCATGAACGCAGGATCGTTTTCTCGTCCCTCATGCAACGACGCGACTTTCTTAAGATCGCCGGCTTAGCGGGCGCAAGCGGCCGGCTGGCCGCCCAGCAAGAGCAATCCCTTCTCGCGCCAGCCGCCCCGCAAGACGTGGCCAAGACCGATTTCACGCTGCAAATCGCGCCAGTCACAGTCGAATTGGCGCCCAATCGCATTATCAGCACCGTCGGGTACAACGGCACGTCGCCGGGGCCGCTGTTGCGCATGAAGGAGGGCGTGCCGGTCACGGTGAATGTGGTCAATAACACCGACGTGCCGGAGTTTGTGCATTTTCACGGGTTGCTGATTCCCGCCGATGTGGACGGATCGGAGGAAGAAGGTACCCCCGTAGTGCCTGCGCACGGAAGCCGGCGCTATCGGTTCACGCCCACGCCGGCGGGCACCCGCTGGTACCACACCCACACAATGGCGATGGACGACCTGCACCGCGGCAGTTATACCGGAATGTTCGGCTTTCTGATCGTCGAAGGCGCCCATAATCCCGGCAACTTCGATCAGGAGCACTACCTGGCGCTGCGCGATTGGGAGCCTTATTTCACCAACCAAATGATGGATACCGACGATCTCGATCCCGCGCTGGCGCAACCGGAAAAGCCGGCGGTGCTGGATACGCGGCCGGCGGGCATCGAGGTGGCATCCGATATTTATTCCATCAACGACAAGGCTCTGGGCGCGGGCGATCCGATCCGCGTGAATCGCGGCCAACGCGTGCTGTTTCATTTTCTGAACGCCAGCGCCATCGAGAACCGCCACCTGGCGCTGCCCGGCCACAAATTCAACGTGATCGCGCTGGACGGAAATCCCGTGGCCACGCCGGCGGCCGTGGACGTGTTGATGCTGGGCCCGGGCGAGCGCATCGATGCCTGGGTGGAAATGAACCAGCCCGGGGTTTGGATCCTGGGCGCGCCCGAGGACCCTATCCGCGAAGGCGGCTTGGGCATTGCCATCGAATACGCCAATCAACACCGCACTCCGCAGTGGGCGCCGCCGCCCAAATCCATTTGGGACTATACTGTCTTCGGCAAGCCGCCGTCGCAACCGGCGCCTGCCGAGCGATTGGACATGGTGTTTGAAAAGGTGCCGCGCGGCGCCGGCAAATTCAACAGCTTCACCGTGAACGGCAAGCCTTATCCCCACGACCGGGAGTTTCTGCTCAAACAGGGCGCGCGCTACCGGCTGACGTTTCATAACCGCACCGACGATGCGCATCCGTTGCACCTGCATCGCCACCTACTCGAGATCGCCGGGATTTATGGCAAAGCCACCTCGGGCGTGATCAAGGACACCGTGGTGGTGCCCACCTATGGGCGCGCCAGCGTGGATTTTACCGCCGACCAGCCGGGACCGGCGTTGTTTCACTGCCATATCCAACAGCACATGGATTTCGGCTTCAAGGCATTGCTGCGCTACTCCTAAGGTGGGGCAGGATGGTATCCTGCGCGCCGATTGGGAATCGGCGCAAACTGGGCCGATAAACAATCGGCCCGCAGGTTGTCAACAGTTGTCAACGAACCCCACAACCAACTTGCTGCATCGGGTGCAAGTGAGTTAACCGGCCTTCTTCAAAACCAACGACTCAATCTATGACAGATTGAATCAACCTGCCCAGTCACTCAACTTGCGATAACCACGACCCACTGAAAACAAACGCCCAACGGCATTCGCAAACCCGAATCGCTATTGCCCCCGTGGTATCTTGCTATCGAGTAAGTCAGGGTTTTCCGCACCCGGCCGAGCCGCGCACCGCCGGAGAGCCCACCGCTCCTTGACAACAGAATCATCCCGCCCCTATCGCCACCCTCCGCTTGAGCGTCTCGTGAAAACTCCCACGGCGCCACAGCGGAGGGACGAGTGGCCCAGCAAGTCACTTACTATTAACACCTTGGGCTTTGTTCGTCGCGCCGTGCCCGGGCCGTCTCTAGAGATCGGCCCGATGCAGACCCCTTTACAAAATCTTACACATTTTACACAAAACACGCCGTTGTAAACCCCTGCCTTGCCCGACCACCCGCCCAATTTTCATCCGCACGCGTGGCCCGCGCCCTGGCTATACCATTTGTTCGCCTGTTGTTCGCAATTCGCCGCCCAGGCCAGTCGCAACCGGCTGTGCCCTGCCCACTGATTTTAAAGGTAACCGCCATGGGAGGATCCTAACCCGTCAGTCACGATGAAACACGGAGACTTTACCGGGCGGCCGGCGACTGCGCCAGGTTCCGGCCGGGCTATGCGCCGTCAGGTCGCGGCCCGTCGTTCTTGTTACCTGTGTCTCCATAATAGCCTCCAAGACCGAAGCATTCCGCATCGCTCTCGCCAGGTAGCCTGCGCCAGCAGCCCGGACAGTGCTGTCACCGCCGCCGCCAGCGCTGTCACTCGGCCAAGCTATCCTTGATCGCGAAACACGCCGTTTCCCTAATGTTTTCAGAGTTTGGTGTTGTAGGATTGTTTGGCACGTCTCGTGCTTTTAACCGCGCGGGAGTGATTTCGACGATGACGACTTTTCTACGCAACCTATGGATGGACGATCAAGGCCAGGACCTGATCGAATACACGCTGTTGATGGCCTTCGTGGCCCTGGCTTCTGCCGCCCTGTTTATCAGCTCGGGCAGCAGCGTCAGCAAGATCTGGAGCGTGACCAACGTTCAGTTGAGCACCGCCGCCGCTTCGGCTGCGAGCTAAACTGAAACGGACTGAAACGGAGCGGCGGATGCAGCAAACCGCCGTTGGCCAGCCGTTCCGCTAACTAAACTGGGGGGCCTGGAGATTTCGTTTGCGCCCCCGCTGCCGCCCTTGGCGGGCGCGCGCGCCCAGTGCCACTTAGTTTTCCCGATCCGGGAATTCTGCGAGACTCGCGTCTTGTTGGGAAAACTAAGTGGCATTGAGCGTGCGCGCCCGGCCCCCCTGAAGAGATCCTAGCCCTAGCTTCGACACTGCCCCTCAGTCCTGCCGGTCCCCGCTCATCACATTGTTTCGCTTCGCTGTGGAACCGCTTACGGCAGCACGAAGCTGTAAGACGTGTAGCGGATTTCGCTCCAGGCGAGTTCCGGCACAGGATAGCCCGGGAAAAGCGGACGGTTGACCGGCGTGAATCGAATACGGATGCGAATCGCGCGGCGGCCCTCGGTTAGATCGCGCGGGATTAGAAACTCATCGTCGCGAAAACGGCGGTTGGAGGTTTGCACAATGTGCTGCGTTTCTCCCAATTCCCCCTGCGGATTCGAATACACACAGGTATTCGATCCGGCCAGGTACCAGATGCCGGCAAGCTTCCATCGCGGTGTTCGGGCGCGGACATCGGCAACGTAGACCTCCGCGCGCTGGTTGGGAAATGCATAGTCGAGCTTGCGCCGAAGCAGCACGCCCAGGTTCCGCGAATCGATCTTCATGGTGAATTCCGATGTCCCCGTGGTATGCCGGCCGCGGCTGGTATGCGGCGGGAAAATCTCCCGGCCATCGAGCGTGTCCACTCCCCATTCATAGCGGGAACTGATTTCGTAAGGCGGGGAAGCATCGGGCGACGTATAGCCGTGCGCCTTTTCACTTACGGTGTCGGCGATCGCCAGCTCGTCGTTCTGCACCAGAGTGGCGTGTGGCGCGCCATACCAATAAGTGACTGTCTCGTAGTGTTCGGTGGATTGGTTTGTGCCGCCGTGTTCCAGTGTGATGCGCGCGTTCTTGCCGAAAGGCATCAGATCGGCCAGCAGGAAGCGGTAGGCGGACTCGATCTTGTCCCGCTCGTCCCGCGCCTCCGCTGCGCTCCGCGCGCCCGCCGGATGTCCGGCAAAAGGCAGCGTCATGTTTTGCCCGCCCCAGTAGTCCCCGCCGCCACCCCATTCCTCGGTGCCGGTGCCCTGCGCCTGTGGCGTAAGGCTGTCGTCGAAATAGAAGCGCGGATCGCCTTCCAGCGTGTTCAGGTCCGCGCGATGCGAAAAGATCCACGAAGTGCCCGCCAGATGGCCCGACCAATCCCCGCCTCCTTCGGTCTCCCGCGTGTCCAGCAGAACCAGGTCCTGGCCGGCTTCCGGCGACGGGTGATCGCGATAAGTGGCATGGAAATACGCCACGTGGCCGGGCGGGTCTGGGTACGGCACGTAGCGGACCGTCCAACGAATGCCGGCAATATCGGCGCCTCCCGCACCGGCCAATTCCAGGCGGGCGGACCGAAAAAACGGCATCGGGAAGAAGCATGCGAGATGCACCCGCTCCGCGTCGAACCGCACAAAGACGGGGAAAGCTTTAACCAGGTATTCGCGGCCGTCGCGGTTGTAGAAAGTTCCTGCCCCGAAAAATAGCGCCAGCGGAGCGTCAATCGAAGGCGCGCGCCGATCGTCCCAAACAACCCGCAGGCGAGCCAGCGAGAGATCTATGGCGTTCTTGCGCGGCAGGGAAAGCTCCAGCGCGCGCAGCATCGAAGGCGCCTCGGTAATGCGCGTGAGCAGAATAGCGCCGCGACCTGGAAGCGTCACCTCGCCATGGCGCTCCTGCACGCCGGCAGACATGCCCTCGGGCGTACCGGGACGCGGCGCGAGATCGCTTCCGGCGCGGCCGAGCAGCGCCAATACCCGCGCATCCGGCGCCGATTGCGCGTCCCAGGAGCGAATGGGGCGCGACAGGCTCGCGCCACCGACATACTGATGGTAGATGTAATAGCCCGTTCCATAGTGCGTCCGGGAGTATGCCATCCGGAAGGAACGCTCGAAGGGGATCGGGACCCATGTGAGGTCGGCGCCCCGGGTGCGCGACCACGTCCAGGTAAGCGGATTGGGAAACAGGCGCTCGGGAAGGAACACGGAGTTTTCGGCGGGATGAAGCGGATCGGCCGTGCTGCTTTCCTCGACGATGTGGTCGCCGCCGTCTACGACGTAATGCCACGGGCTGCCGTGCCAGTGGTTGTAGCGCGCGAAGTACAACACGCCGGGGCCTTCCACGTCGAGCGAGACGTTGAAATCGCCGGCGAGCTGGTACAGGAAGTGACTGGCATCGGCGCCTTCATTGCCCCCGCTCCGATCATAGGTGCTGCGCATGTAAGCGCGCGCTCCGATCCGCTGGTAGGGCCATCTTTCCCACTGCAGGTACGCATCGGTTCCTACTGGGATGACCGGGGGATCTACTCGCTTGCCTTGGGCTGCTATATCCCCAGCGGTCAGTAGAGACAAAGCGACGATGCCGATTCTAGCGCGCATGGCCCGACCATATCGCATTCGTGGGAAATCCGCCACGTTGCGTCACGGCCTCGGATTCGATGCGTTCCGTTGTCCTAACCGCACCACCGGCTGCCCATCGACATGCAACTCCAGGCCCCTTCCCGGGCGCTGCACGATATACCGGTCCCGGAAAACGTCCATGGCGGCGGTTTCGTTTCCGATGGTGCGTCCGGTCCGGTATTCGATGGCAAGGAACGGAAACGAACGACGCCAGGTCTTGGTCTGCACAATGATGAAACCGGGGTCGGCGGCGCGCGACAGCGTGCCGGGCGGGAGGTTCAGCTTCGAGATTCTTTGGGCGGAAGGAAGAGCCACGATGGCGCTCACCCAGGCGCTATACACCAGGCCCTGACGGTCGCGCGAAACCACCAGGCGATCCGGGCCGGCAAACGCGTATGTGGCCCAGCGGAGACTTTTCAACTCGCCTTTCAAGCCGATCCTTTTCCGGCTGCGCAGATCCCAGGCCATGGGTGAGCCGTCGGCGTTCTTGGGTACGACGATCATGTAGCGGCCATCGGGCGAAAAGTCGATTCGGGCGGAGCCGGGGTCGCCTGAAATCTGCATGGCATCCCCGCTGCCTCGTACGATTTTCGTGCAGAACTTCTTCTTCTCGAAGAAGGTCTGGCCCGAGGCCACATCGATCAACCGGAGCGTGCCGCTGAAGTCCACGCACGCCACCACCAGTCCGTCCGGAGAGAGGCCGTTGGCGCCACACGCCAATTCCCCCACCTCGGTTGAATTGAGACTGCGGTCGGCGACGCTCCACCGCTCCACGCGCGCGGAAGAATTGACGTACGTGAGCTCGCGCGAGTTGGCGTGCGACGCACCCGTCAGGAACACAAAATGACCGTCGGAGGTGAACTCTGCGTCGCCGGCGTTTTCAGCGGGAACCCGGAACGCAACGCGGAAGGGATCTACACTGAGGACCGTGATCCCGGTATTGGACTGGGCCAGCACATACTTCCCGTCTGGGCTGAACCGCAACCGCCGAAAGTACTCGCGCGGGGTGGACGCGCCGCCGGAATTCGCACCCACCCGCGGGATCGGGCCCGTTGGAGGGGATTGCGAAAGCAGCGCCGGCCCAGCCAGCACGCAAATCCAAGCCATGCTCCGCATAGTTTGGCCCATCGGACTCGGAAATCCGATATCTTCAGTAAAGCACGTTCGGATCCCTGTGGGGCAGGATGGTATCCTGCGCGCCGATTGGGAATCGGCGCAAGCTGGGCCGATTAACAATCGGCCCGCTGGATACCACCCTGCTCCACAGCAAACTTTCAGGTCCGCCCGGTGATACAATTCCATCGTCATGCGCATCCTCGCCATGGCGGCCCTTACCGTCTCCGCTTATGGCGCGACCTACTATGTCAGCGGGTCGGGAAGCGATTCAAACAACGGCCTGAGCGTGGGCGCCCCGTTCCGAACGATTCAGGCGGCCGCGAACCTGACGCTGCCCGGCGATGTGGTCAATGTCATGAACGGCGTCTACACCACCTGCGCCGGATGTGTTGTTCTGGACATCACGCGTTCGGGCACGGCGGACGCTTGGATCGTCTACCAGGCCTATCCCGGCCACCAGCCGTTAATCTCCGCAGGCGCCGCGTGGAACGCCGTCGAGATTCATGGCGGGGCCGCTTATATCCAGGTATCCGGCTTTCAGATCGAGGGCAACCTGTTGAACGCGACGCTGGCCCAGTGTACGGCGCAGGCGCTGCAGACCACCCCGGACTCGGCCTGCAACGGAAACGGCATCGACATCGACGGGACCCAGGATGGCGCGAATAAGCCGCATCACATTCTGATTGCCGGCAACCAGGTTTACAATTTCCCGGGCGGGGGGATTGGCACTGGAGAGGTCGATTATGTGACCATTCAGGACAACTTCGTGCACGAAACCGCCTGGTATTCGCGCTATGGCAACAGCGGCATCTCGCTCTGGGAATCCTGGAACTACGATCTCGGGCCGGCTCCGCATAGCATCGTCCGGCGCAATCGCGTTTTCGACAACCGATCGCTGGTTCCCTATGGGAACACCGGCAAACCCACTGACGGCGACGGCATCATCATCGACACCTCGCGCAACAACCAGCCCGGCTCGGATCCCATCGGGGCGTATCAAGGCGGGTTCCTGGTGGAGAACAATCTCTCCGTGAATAACGGCGGAGGCGGCCTGCTGGCCTACCAGAGCGATAACGTCACGCTCCTGAACAACACCGTGTACGGGAACGGGCTGGTAGTCGACTACGCGGATGTCTTTATCAACCAATCGGGCACCGTCAACGTCTGGAACAACGTGGTCGAATCGGCCGCCACTGGAACCGCTGTGAACGTTTACGGAAGTACGGGCGTGCAGTTCGATTACAACATTTACTGGAACGGGCCGGTGAACGCCACGCCGGGCCCTCACGATCTCACCGCGGATCCGCAGTTCAACGTTCTGGGAACAGACCCCGCCACCTCCGATTTCCACCCGCTCGCAAGCAGCCCGGCGGTACACTCGGGGAACTTGGCGGTGGCGCCGCCCGACGATCTGGAAGGTCTCTCGCGCCCGCAGCAGCCCGGAGCCGTCAACCGTGGCGCATACGAATCGGAAATCAGCGGCGCCGTCGCGTTTCCGGCCGCGGGAGTGGTAAACGCAGCCAGCTACGCGGGCGGCGGCGTGGCGCCCGGCGAGCTGGTGACCATCTTCGGCGCCGGCTTCGGAGCCAACCCCATCGCCTTGGCCAGCTACGGGAGCGACGGCTACCTGCCGGTGGAAGTGGGTTCCACGCGCGTGTACTTCGATAACGTCGCGGCGCCCATGATCTACTCCTACAACCAGCAGGTGAGCGCCGTGGCTCCGTACGAGATATCCGGGACCACGCAGGTGCAGGTGGAATACGCCGGCCTGCGCAGCCAGCCCGTGACCGTTCCGGTGAACACCGCCGTGCCGGGTATCTACTGTTATGCGGGCGGAACGGGACAGGCGGTGGCGGTCAACACCTACGCCGATGGAACCGTCGCCTTCAACATAGACGGTCCCGTGCCACCCGGCGGCTATCTGACTTTCTTTATGACCGGCGAAGGTGAGCCATCCGCGCCGTGGGCCGACGGACTTCTGCCCGTTGCGCCGCTGTTCCCCATGCCCGCCGCTCCGGTCAGCGTGCAGATCGGTGGTGTCCTCAGCGCCTGTTCCGGGAACTGGGTGGGAACGATCTTCGCCGGCGTGACGCAGGTGAACGCGTGTGTGCCGGCGGGCGCGCCCACGGGCGACGCGGTTCCGCTGGCGGTGAGCGTGGGGGGAGTTCCGGCGCAGGCGGGCGTAACGGTTCGCGTGGGGGGATAAGTTCGATGCGAAGCGGCATGCGGTTTGATGTACAATAAACGACGGCCAGAAAGCCAAAACGAAAATCCTGGATCAAAGGGAGAACGCCATGAAGTCCGTAAGATTGACTCGGCTCATCCTCGTCGCGCTATTCGCCGTCCTGACAATCCCTCATCGCTTGGGTGCGCAAGACGGTCAATCGGGCAACCCGCGGGGCCAATTCCACCTCAGCAGCGCGACATTCGAGAACAACGGCACACTGCCTCTCAGTATGCTGAGCGACATCCTTGTGAACGACGTTAACAGTTGCTCCGCTAACGGAAGCCCCGGCGGAAATCAATCGCCCGAGCTATCGTGGACACAGACCAAGCCCGGAACGCGCAGTTTCGTGGTGGTGGCATACGACGTCACGGCCGCCTTTACGCACTGGGGAATGTACAATATCTCTCCCAACGCGACGGGGCTTCCCGAGAATGCAGGAGTGGCCGGCAGCCAGTACGGCGTTCAAATCGTCAATGACTTCTTCATCGGCGCCGAATACGACGGTCCGTGCCCGCCGCCGACCCTGAGCCCCTTTGTGCACCACTATGTTTTTACGGTCTACGCTCTCGACACCGAACTCCACTTGCCGTCGTCGGCGAATTTCCCCGCCACCGCCGAGACGCTGTATCAAGCTTTGATAAAGGCTGGAATGTTCGGTCACATTTTGGAAAGCGCTAGCATTACCGGTCTCTACTCGACCGCCCCGCCGCAATAGAGAGAGATGGCGGTCCCAACAAGAAAGGCAAATCAATCACTGGGCGGAACGGCTGATGCAGCGCATGCTGGCAGGCAAGTCTTAATCAGGAACGGTGGATTGGATCGACCCACCTCACTGGGCTGGGCTGCTCAACCGGTTCGATGTCCAGGTTCACTACTACAGCTTCGTTATCGCTGCGCACCAGCACACACTCGAGCGGCTCGTCGCTAGACGCATTGATCTCCTGGTGCGGCACGTAGGGCGGCACATAGATAAAATCGCCAGGCCCCGCCTCCGCGACATATTCGAGCCGATCGCCCCAGCGCATGCGGGCGCGGCCGCGCACCACGTAGATGACGCTCTCGATCCCGCCGTGGTGATGTGCGCCGGTCTTGGCGCCAGCGAGGATGCGGACGGTCCCCGCCCAGATCTTCTGCGCTCCCACGCGCGCGTAGTCGATGGCCGCGGCGCGATTCATGCCGGGCGTCTGTGGAGTGTTCGGGTCGAGCGAATCCCGGGGGATTACTTTCACGCCATGGGTCTTCCAGTCGACTCTCTCCGTCTCGCTCATATCGCGCCGTTCACATCGATGTTAGCCTAGCAGGATGATGCGCGGACTCGCTGCGGTTTTCCTCATGCTTCCGCGAGGGCCGTGGCTCTGGCCGGAGCCAGGAAGACGGTCTGGTGAGCGATGCGCGCCAGCGACGCGCGGTGCGTAATTAGAATCACAGTACGCCCCGCGGCCGCGCGGACCAAGGTTTCCGCAATAGCCTGCTCGTTGGCTTCATCGAGCGCGGAGGTGGGTTCATCGAGAACCAGGACCTTCGGATTGGCCAGGAGCGCGCGGGCCAGCGCAATCCGTTGTCGTTCGCCCGCTGAAAGCGTTTGGCCGCGCTCGGCAATGAGTGTGTCGTATCCATCGGGCAAACCCAGGATCCGTTCGTGAATGGACGCGGCCCGGGCGGCGCTCGCGATCTCATCGTCGCTGGCCTCCGGCCGGGCGTAGGCAATGTTCTCGCGGACGCTCGCGTGAAACAGGTAAGGGGCCTGATCCACCAGCATCACGGCGTGGCGCACGGCGGCGAGCGGAAGATCGCGCAGATCCCGCCCGTCGATGCGGATCGCGCCCGCGTTCGGATCGTAAAACCGGACGAGCAGATCCGCCAGCGTGGACTTGCCCACGCCGCTGGGGCCCAGGATCGCGCAGATTGCGCCAGGCGCCACGCGGAACGAGAGGTCTTCGAGAACCGCGTCGCCCCCATAACTGAACGAAACGCGATCGAATTCGATTTCGCCGCGAACATCGGCAAAGGGCTTCGCCCCAGGCGGATCGATAATCTCGGCGCGCGTATCGAACAGTTCCCAGACGCGCGAAAGCGACACGCCGCCGGTTACCAGGTTGCTATACAGGCTCATCAGGTTTTGCACCGGAGATAGCAGGCGGAGGTGGTAAGCCATCAATGCGACCAGAGAACCAATGGTCAGCGCGCCGTCAATCACCAGTTTGCCGCCGTAGAGGAAAATCGCGGCCGTGGAGAGCGTCAGGATTGTCCCCGGAACGGCGCCGGACAAGAAGGACATGAGTTGCATGCGCATGAGGGCATCCAGGAAGCTCTGGTTGCGGGCGCGAAAACGCTCCACTTCCCGCGATTCGGCGTGCGCCGAAACAACCAGGCGGATACCCAACAGGGTTTCCAGCAGAAAGCTTCCGATGTCGGAGCTGCGCTCGCGGACCGCTCGCACGCGCGCCGCCAGACGATGCTGGTAGTGCTGCAACGCCCAGGCGCTGGCCGGAACCGCCGCCACGCTTACCAGAAACAGCCGCGGACTGAGAGCGATCATGATGCCGGCGCTGCCAAACAGAAACACGACGTTCGAGAGCACGCTCAGCAAACTGTCCGCCGAGACGCGTTGCACTTCGGCGATATCGTTGTTAATGCGCGAAACCACGTCGCCCAGCTTGGTGCGCGCCCAGAAACGCGGCGAAAGCGTTTGCAGATGCCGGTACAGGGCCAGGCGCATATCGAAAAGCACGGAAGCGGAAACACGGACGTACTGATAGCTCGACACGATGTTCAGCACGAATCCCAGCACGGTAACTGCGAACATCAGCGCGCTGACCACGATGAGCATGCGCAAATTGCGCTTCGCCAGCGCGTCGTCGATAAGCAGCTTCGAGATGTAAGGTTGCAGCAGGCCGAATCCGGTAGCGGCGATGCCCGCCAGGAGCACAAAAAACAGGCGCGCCCGGTAAGGGAGGATGAAGCGCAGTGCCCGGCGATAGCCATCCAGAGGAATCCCACGGTCTGGCATGATTCCCTATGTTCATAGCACATCGCGGCATTTGACAGGCCAGCAGGCAGCCCGTAGGCCTGTCCCACCGCGCAATCCCCCGCATAAAGCTTTTTTATCGGAACTCTCATCCTCCCGGCGCGCGCTGCTGGGGTATGATATGCGGATAAGCTTATGAAGACCCTGCTTGCAACGATTCTGGTTTTGCCTTTACTGGCGCAGAGCCAGACGCCGCAAGCTGCCCCGTCCGCGGAACCGGCCAAACCCGCGCTCGAAGAGGGCATTCCGGTAACGAGTCCATTGGTGATCTCCAAGTGCGGAGGTTGCCACGCTAAAGACCAGAAGGGCAATCTGCTGCGCATCTCCTGGGAGCGCGCCACGCCCGAAGGCTGGGAGGAAGCCATCAAGCGCATGGTGCGTCTGAACGGCGTCTCGCTGACGCCCGACGAGGCCCGTTCGATCGTGAAGTATCTGGCCACCTATCACGGCCTGGCGCCCGAAGAGGCCAAGCCGGTGATGTACTACGCCGAGCACCGGATTCAAGACGAGACCAACATCCCCTCCGACAACGTGCACGGCGCATGCGCGAACTGCCATCCGCTGGCGCGCCCGCTGTCGTGGCGGCGATCGGCGGAGGATTGGAAACTGCTCGCCAATCTGCACGTCGCCTTATATCCGACAGCCGACGAAGCATTCCGGTTGGGGATCACCGCCGGCGGCTTCGATGAGTCGCGCCACCACCAGGAACCCGGGGCGCCTTTGCCTGTTGATGAAGCACTCGCGTTCCTCGCCAAGACCGCTCCGCTCGAAACGCCCGAGTGGGCCGCGTGGCGCGCCCGCATGCGTGCGCCGAAGCTGGCCGGACGGTGGGTTGTCTCCGCCCACCTGCCGGGCCATGGCCGGTTCTATGGCTACATGGAAGTGGAGCCCAGCGCCGGAACGGACGACCAGTTTACTACGCGCGTGACGCTGACGTCTGTAAAAGACGGCTCGACCATCTCCCGGACAGGCCGCAGCCTGGTCTACGCGGGCTATGCCTGGCGGGGCCGCTCCAAGGGCACGCCGCCGGCCAATGCCGTTCCCGACGATCTGGCGAGCGAGATGCGCGAGGTGCTCTGGTTTTCGCCCGATCAGAACACAGCGGAAGGCCGCTGGTTCTGGGGCCAGTACCAGGAATTCGGCTTCGACGTGAAACTGCAGCGCGCTTCCGCCGATCCGACGTTGATCGGCGCCGATCGCACCGCGTTGAAGACCGGTTCGCAAGCGGCGCGCGTCCGCCTGATCGCGGAAAGCCTGCCGGCGCAGATCGCGCCCGCGGATCTGGACTTCGGAACCGGGGTCACTGTGCGGCGAATTGTTTCTCACACGCCTACTGAAATAGTCGTGGAAGTGGACGTAGCCGCGGACGCGGTGCCGGGCAAACGGGATATCGCCTTCGGCCGCTCGGTGCTGCAGAGCGCCATCGCGGTGTACGATCGCATCGACTACGTCAAAGTCGTCCCAGACTCGGCTCTGGCCAGGCTGGGCAGCGAAACCCATCCCAAGGGCTACCAGCAGTTCGACGCAGTGGCCTACCAGCGCGGCGCGGACGGCAAGTTGCACACCGCAGACGATGTCGAACTCGGACCCATCGACGTGACTTGGTCGGTGGAAGAGTTTTACGCGGTTTATGGCGACGACGACAAAGAGTTTGTCGGTTCGCTGAGCCCGACGGGTTTCTTCACGCCGGCTTCCGACGGCCCCAATCCGCAGCGCAAATTCAGCCGGAACAATTACGGCGACGTTTGGGTGGTGGCCACCGCCAAGAACGAAAAAGACAAGGATGGCAGGCCGATGGCCGGCAAGTCGTATTTGGTCGTGACTGTTCCAGCATACATTCAATGGGACCAGCCCGAGGTGGGACAATGACCGCCACTGCCAGCGCCACGCGGGTTTATCGTTTGGGCGAGTTTCACCGCTTCGACTCGGCGGGGGCGCACTTCCTCTACCTGGTCCCGGCGGGCGCCATCTTCGCGGTGGACGAGGCCGCCGGAAAATTGATCGACTGCCTGACCGGGGGCGAGTTGCCGCACGAGTCGCTGATCGACGGCCTGGCGGCAGGCGGCCTCACGACGGAGGACGCGGAGGAGTTGGTCGCGGAGATGTATCACTCGAACGTGATCGTCGCCGCCGACTCTGTTCCGGAACAGCCGCAAGGCCTTCCCGACGTCTTTCCCATCCAGACACTGGTGATGAATCTGACCAACCAGTGCAATCTTTCGTGCCAGTATTGCTACGAGTTTGGCGCGGATAAAGTCGCCACGCCGGAAGGCAAGCCGAAGTTCATGGACCTGGAAACCGCCAGGACTTCGGTGGATTTTCTGCTGGCGCAGTCGGGCGGCCGGCGTTCGATCCACATCACCTTCTTCGGCGGCGAAACGCTCATGAATTTTCCGCTACTGAAGGAAGTAGTGGCATATGCCAATGAGCGCGCCCACGGGCAGGGCCGGCAGGTGGACTTCAGCCTCACCACCAACGGTACGTTGCTGACGCCGGAGATCGTCGAGTATCTCTCCGAGAACCGCATCGGCGTCACCGTGAGCATGGACGGGCCCAAGGAGATGCACGACCATCTGCGAGTCTTCGCCAACGGCCGCGGCAGCTACGACATCATCGAGCCGAAGGTGCGGGCGTTGATCCAAAACCATCGCACGCGGCCGATTACCGCGCGCGTCACGCTGACTTCCGGCGTATCCGACGTCATCCGCATTTTCCGGCACTTGAAGCAGGATCTGGGCTTCCACGAGGTGGGCTTCGCGCCGGTCACCACTTCGCCGAATCAACTCTATGCGATCGGCCAGAAGGGCATGGACGGCGTGTTGGAGCAGTTCCATACGCTGGCCGGCGAATATCTGGAGTATGCGCTGCGCGGCGAAGCGCACGGTTTTTCGAACGTCAGCGATACACTCGCGGAGCTGTGCCAGGGCGTGAATAAGTCGCATCCTTGCGGGGCCGGTCTGGGCCTGCTGGGCGTGGGACCCTCCGGGGACATCGCGCCTTGCCACCGTTTTGTGGATTCCGATGTGCACGCGCTGGGACATATCTCGACAGGCATCGACCGTGCCAAGCAGGCCGATTTTCTGCGCCGCGGCCATATCGATTCCAAATACGATTGCCACACGTGCTGGGCGCGCCCCCTGTGCGCCGGCGGATGCCACCACGAAGCCTACGTACGCTACGGAGACACCGGCCATCCCAATCTGCACTATTGCGATTGGATCCGGGAGTGGACCAATATTTGCCTCGAGATTTATGGCGCGATTGCCGCCAAGAATCCAGGGTTTTTGCAGCAGTTTGCCGAAAGGAAGGCAGAATGAGACACATGCGACCGTTGAACAAGAAGGCCGCCCGCATTGACGCTTACGTTACCTCGCGCACCGACGATGTGGTGGCCTTGCAGGACGGGCCCAAGCAACGCCCCCACGTGCCGATGGGGTGCTCGATCATGTTCACGCCCGGCTGGGAAGTGGATGCGGCCGGCGGCACGGCCGGCCTGTGTCAGCCCGTCGAGCGCGACATCTACGATTGTTTTGTCAGTTGCTACTGGCCGGCGCAGGTTCCCGATCATTTGAACAATGCGGTCGACTGGACCGCCAAATGCGCCTCCGCGACGAAGGACTGGCGAAATCTGGACCTGGTGTTCCCATAATGCGCACGGACCACATGTGGGGCAGACCCCCTGGTCTGCGCGGGTCCCCCTGGACCCGCTCTTGGCCGGCGAGGGCGTCGGCCGCGGTCCAGGGGGACCGCCCCACAATATATGCAAGTGTTCGGCTGGCCGCGGCTTGCGCGCTCTTCGCCGGTTTGGCCAGCGCCGGTACGCTGTACCTGCCGGCATACCCCGCGGCCATACTGGTCTTCGACGAACAGAAGGCCAAAATCGTGGACCGGATTCCGCTCGAGACCGGCACACCCATGTCGATTCAGCTTTCGCCGGATCACAAGAAGATCTACGTCACCACCATCGATCACCATGGTATCGAGGTGATCGACGTGGCCACGCGCAAGGTGACGAATCACTTTGTGCTGAACACGGCGACCAAGCAATATCGATTCTTTGCAGGCACGCCGGACCCCGCGGGCAAGCTGTTTTATACGGTCAGCAAGGAGATTACCAAGTTTCCGGAGCACTATGAGGTCGGCAAGTGGAAATACACCGTCGTCGATCTCAACCAGCAGAAGATCGTAAAAACGGTGGACATTACCAAGGAAGAGGAGGCTCAGAACCAGGGCGGCTACGGGAGCGGCGCGATTGACGTTTCGCCCGACGGCAAGCTCCTGTATCAGTGGGGAGAGAAGATCACCATTCTGCAGGCCAGCGACTTCAAAGTGCTGGATCATATCGACCTGGCCAGGCCGGAAGCTCCAGGGATGGAGAACGTGCACTTCGGCAGCGATCTGGATCTGATCAATGAGCCCGGAGAGCACACCGCGATGTTCGTGTGGGCCGACCCCATCGTTCACAACCATGTGTTTGGCCTGGCTCGCTTCGACCTGAACACCAAGCACATCGACTTCAATCCGATCGGACCCATGCCGGCCGGCATGGCGGGTATCGAAGTCACGCCGGACAAGAAGTTGGCTTACACAATCGTCCAGAATGGCATGCACGGGAACAAGCGGTGTGAGTTCTGGGCGTTTGACCTGACAACCGACCGCATTACCCGGAAGGCGGAGGTCCCTTGCCGCACGCGGTTCACCCTGGGCATTTCGGCCGATGGGAAAAAGCTCTATATCTACGGGGCGGGCTTTGATATCGAAGTCTACGACGCGGCCACGCTCAAGTATGAAAAGACCTGGGATCTGAGCACTGACGTCACTTACGCCGGCATCGTGGTTCTACCGTAGGTCGGACAGGCCTCTCGGCCTGTCTTGGACAGACCAGGAGGTCTGTCCTACTTAACATGGACGTGGTTATCCGAGGGGACGGAGTTGCAGCATACTGCTGCGCGCATCTGCTCCATAAAGCGGGTTTCCAGGTCGCGCTCCAACGTTCGGATCGCCCCAGGTTGCCCGCGATCATGCTTGGTGAACAGGCGCTCGCATTGATCCGGGATGTTTTCGAACAGCCCTGTCTGCTCCATAACCTGCCTCGGATTACGAAGCGCATCGTCGCGTGGGGGCCGGCTGCGAAACCGCTCGCGGTGGAGCACTCCGCGGTGGTGGTTTCCGAGGAAGCCCTGCTCGCAGCCATCCGGCCAACGGGCATCCCCGAATTCAATCCAACCCAGGAAACGGGCTGGACGATCTGCGCGGCACGGCCGCTCCCCGCCCCAACAGCCGAACATCGTTTCGGATCGCGCATGGCTTCCGCGGCACCGGTGACGCTAAAGGACAACTCCGATCCGGGCGCTTGCTGGATCGAATCCCTGGAGGGCGGCTGGCTGTTCTTGATTCCGAACTCACCCCGGTCGGGATGGCTTCTGGCCGTTGGAGGCGCGCCTGAAGTCTTGCTAGGCCAGAGCAGGGTAGTGGCAGCGGAGGTCGCCCATTGCGGCGCCTCTGGGAGCGAGTTTCCGGCCTACGCGCGGATTGCATCGCCGCTCTGCGCCCCCGGTTGGCTGGCCTGCGGAACAGCGGCGATGGCCTTCGATCCGATCTGCGGCGACGGCGCCGCGCACGCGATCCGCGAAGCCATCCTGGCCTCGGCAGTAATGCGCGCGCTGGCCAACGGTGGCGCCGCCGGCGGCTTGTTGTCGCACTATCAAGCGCGCCTGACCGCGGGGTTCCGGCGTCATCTGATTCTGTGCCGCGGATTCTACCAATCGGGCGGCACCACTCCGCTATGGATTTCGGAACTGGACGCCATCGACCGCGGCATCCGATGGTGCCATGCCCAGCTCGATCCACAACTCAAGACGGGCGCGGGTTTCCGCTACCGGCTGCGAGGTTTCGAATTGGAAGCGGTCTGCTGAACACCTTCGTCGCCGGCGGCGAGCAAAGCTGCCGTGGCGTAGCCGGTGGCTGCGTCGCTCATGAACTTCTCGGGGACGGCGCCGGGATCGTGCTTGTGATTCATGGAATCCGCGAACCAGTAGCCGCCCTGCGGATCCTGGTGAGTTCTGAGCCACGCCAGCGCCTTCGACAGACCCGGCTGCGACGGCCTCACGCCGGCCTGCTCGACCGAGAATGCCACCAGCGCGGTGGCGTAACTGTTCGAGCCCACCGCGGCAGGCGCTCTATCGCGCTTCTTCCACTGGCCCAGCGACTGGATGGTCCATCCGCCATCCGCCTCCTGTTTGCGCCACAACTCATCCAGGATGGCTTGCTTGCCGGCGTCGGGCAACAAATCCCGCAGCTTGGACGAGGCCCACAGCAGGAAGAGCCGGTTATGCAAGGGCTGGGTGCTTTGGCCCGCGCGCAGATAAGCCCGAAGAGCGGCCACGTTCTCCTGGATCTCCGGACGAGCCTGATAATTCGCCGGCGCCAAACCGGTGGCCAGGGCTGCCAGCGCCCCGCCATAGAAGGCTGCGTCCTTGGTCTCCCAGGGATCCAGGTCGAAGTCGGACCAAAGCCAGGTGCCCTTGTCCGGCCCGCTCTTCACCTGCGTCGACCACAGCCGCTCGAATGCCTTTTCCCCTTCCGCGCTCAACCGGCCGCGGGGCGCATCGTCCATCGCCAGCACCAAGGAAGCCAGCACCACCTGCGCGCCATACACCTGATCCACGATCAGGCCCTTGAGTCCTCCGAACAGATCGTTGGCGTCCGTGCGGATCACGGTGGCGCGCATGCTGGACACCAGGACACCCTCGTAGAGCGTGGGGCCGGTCTTTTCATTCAATGCCTGCCGCAGCGCGGGCCTGGCCAGCAGGTAAGGCAAGCCGGTGTGGCAGGAAACACACGCCACGCCGGAGTGCAAGGCCACTGGCCACGCGTCCCATACCTTCTGCCGCGAATCCATGTATTGCGCGGCTAGCCGCGCGTTCCAGTCTTCGCAAAATGCGGGCGCAACTGCCAGAGCCAGTAGAGCGGCAAGACGAATCGACATGTGACCTTCCTTTTTCCGAAGTATAGCCCGGATTGGCTCATGGGTCCAGCGCGGAAGTTGGGCGGCCGCACAAATCTTCACAAAATGTCCTTGACACTCAATTGACGAGGAGGAACACGTTCTAAAGAACAGAAGTCGGAAGTGAGGAGACAGGAGTCAGAATGCGAGCGTCGCCTGAGCTATGAGCGTTTCGTGGATTCCCGACCGGGGAGTGTTCCGCAAAGCGCGCGCGACCAGACCTGTCATGTTGGCAACGGCGAAACTGGTCCCTTGCAGGTTGTGGGCGACGGGCACGCCCGGGATCGGGCGCGGGTACGGCGACGCATGAAACACGCCTGCGCGTAGGTAGAAAACATCGCGCGGGCAAGTGGGGTCGGCAGCTACCCCGATGACTCCGGGCAAGCGGCCCGGCAAAACATTTGCCGCGCTGACCACCAGCAAATCGCCTCCGAGAACGCGGAGGAAGGCGTCGCGGTGTGCTGGATTCTCCGTCCCCAGGCTGAGGTTGACGAGGTCCATGCGATGGTCCCGGCACCAAACCAGCGCGCGAAGAATCACGCCAATGTTCGCCGCCAGCCTGCGGTCGAAGACTTTGACCGCGTACAGCGCGGCATCCGGCACTTTCTCGCGGATTGCCCCCGCAACCGCCGTTCCGTGTCCCAACCGATCGATAGCGTCCTGGCCCTCGCCCGCGAGCGTGATTGCAACGGCGCCGGCAATCTCGCCGACATGCGGATGGCCGGGATGAATCCCGCTATCGATGATCGCGATTTTCATGAACTGTGGAGGGCGGGCAATCCAATTGGGTACATCCTGCCCCACATGTTAGCACTGGTGTCAGGTTGAAGGATGGATCGGTCGTGGCACGAGTGCCGGCGCGGTACGCATGAGTGCGTGCGCTACGGAAGGACCACGATTCCGGCGTAGGTGACGTCGGTATGGAGATCCCAGGTCTTCTGCAATTTGAGCGTGGCCGTATCGTAAACCTCAATTTCAAAGCCGGCGCCATAAATGTACAGCTTCTTGCCGTCGCTCGACATGCTGAAACTGAAGCGCGTCCGGCAAGGAACTTCGACCTTCTGAGTCAGACGATCCGTGGTCAAATCGAACGCCCAAAACTCGCAGCGCTTATTTCCGTGCATGCCGTTCGCGACGATCGTGTAAGCCAGCTTTTTGTCCGGCGTGACCTGCAGACCCGCCATGCCGGGCGGCGCCGGTCCGATCGGATCGTAGTTCACCTGCCGCGTCGCCAGATCCAAGCGCGCCAGGCCGAAGACGCGGTTGTGGACGATCGGATCGGCCGAAGTGAAGATGGACGTGTGCACGCCGGGCTGGCCGATCAAATCCAAATCGCCTCCCAGGCGCACATTTTCCATGCCTGCGAAATCCGGCTGCGCCAGGTCCAAGGTATCGACTACCTTGAAGTCCGAGGTCTGGAGAATGGTGATTTTAGACCCGAATTGATACAGATACTTCTCATCCGGCGAAACCTCGAAGGCGAGACGGCTGCTGAGTTCATCCTCGCGGGACATGTCCGCGGTCCTGACGATCTTCTGCTGCGCCAGATCGATCACCGTGTACCTGGCTTTTCCCACTTCGAAGTGTTCCGGAAACTTGTCGATTTCCTTGGTCACCGTGTAAAAGAGCTTGCCGTCCGGGTCAACGGCGCCGCCGCGAAACCGGTACTGTTTGGTGGCCGTATTCAGCACGAAGTGGTTGATCACCTTGCGCGTCGAGACGTCAATCACCTCGATACCGTTGTGATCGACAGTCGTGACATAGATCTTCTTGCGGTCCGGCGCCAGGCGCATGGACATGGGTGTGCCGGTCTCCAGTGGGATGCGGTCCACGATCTGGCCCTTGGACTCATCGAACACCAGGATGGCAGCCGGGTAGGCCGGCAGGTACAGCGTGCCCGCGCTCGCCGCGAACGCGCACAGTGTCAGCAACGAAAGCAGTCGTTTCATAGGCATTTAGATGCGGTTCGGATCGGCCCGTTCTCCACCAGGTTCTTGGCCGGTTCCGTCAAGTCGATTGGAAACAATCCGGACATTGTCGCCGAAGTGATTTTCCCGCTCCAGGATTGGTACCGCCTGCTCCAGCTCGGCCGCGGATAAAGGATCGAGTGGATGCCCGGGCTGGTCCAAAACAGGCGTATGGGAGCTGTCTGCCGCAGGAGCCGCGCCGGTCTCCGGAATCTGGATGTCAGTTATGGCTGCCACTTGGCCGCCTCTCTTGCCGTCGATGGAATGAGCCGCGATCTCTTCAGCAACTTGGCTGACCAGCCGGAAACGATGGCTTCATCCGATACTAGTATACTTGGATGGAAGTTGGCAATACACCGGTAAGGTTGGTAAAACCCGCCGCCCCGTCCGCGCCAGAGTCTCCGGCATCGTCTTCCTACGGAATGAAGCCGCCGCCCTGTCGCCTAGCGAGATTTTAGCCCAATCCGTGGCTCTCATCGCGCCCACCGGCGCTCCGGTCATGACTGTGCCCACCGTATTCGGGTTGGCTGGCAACGGCTGCGCGATCGCTTTTCTCATCTCCACCGTCACCATTCTGCTGGTGGCGCTGAACGTGAACCAATTCGCCGGAATCTCGGCCTCTCCCGGATCTCTGTACACCTGCATAACCGGCCACATGCATCCGCGATTCGGCGTGCTGGCCGGCCCGCGCCGGGAGGATCGCGATGTTTGGTACGCTACGTCATAGCTCTAATCCGTCGAGCATTCTCACGTAAAGGAACCGCCGCGCATGCTCCGCCCTAAGTACATTTTGCCGCTGGTCCTCGTTACAACGTCGGCCTTCGCCCAAAAAGCGCCGATCCGGATCGATGCGGACTTATCCGAAGCGCCGCGCAAGCTGTTGCACGCCGAGATCGATATTCCGGTTTCCCCGGGACCGCTGGCGCTCACTACGCCGAAGTGGATTCCCGGACATCACAGCCCCAGCGGCCCTGTCGCAGACATCACGGGAGTCGTGTTTACGGCGGATGGAAAGACGCTTCCCTGGCGGCGCGACGATGTCGACCTTTGGGAGTTCCACCTGACGGTTCCCGCGGGCGTCACCTCCATCCACGCGCATCTGGATTCGATCGCAACTTCTTTCACGAACAACCAGGCCGTGCTCGAATGGGAAAAGCTTCTGCTGTATCCCGCGGGCATCCCGGTGCGCGAGATTCCGATTCAAGCCTCCGTGAATGTGCCGGCCGGCTGGGGGATCGGCACGTCGCTGACGCCGATCTCCGCGTACGATCCTCAGCACCCGGCCGGCGGCCTGGTGCGCTATGCGGCTACCACGGTCGAGATGCTCGAGGATTCGCCGGTTATGACCGGCGCTTACTTCCGCGAATACGCGCTGGCGCCTGAGATCTCGCCCAAGCACTACATGGATGTCTTCGGCGAGGCGCCGGAAGACGTGGAGATCCGCCCCAGCGTGCTCGACCACTGGAATCGGCTGGTCTACGAGGCCGCGGCCATGTACGGCGCTCCGCACTACCGGAGCTACCACTTCCTTCTCGGGCTCCACGGCATGCGGGGAGGTGGCGGCCTCGAACACCACGAATCCTCCGATAATAGCCTGCCCGAACGGGGGTTGACCACCGACGACAACGAGATGGCGGCCAGCGATCTTTTGCCGCACGAGTTCACCCACTCCTGGAATGGGAAGTATCGCCGTCCGGCCGGCTTGGCGACTCCCGACTACGCGACGCCGATGAAGGGAGAGCTCCTGTGGGTTTACGAGGGCCTGACCGACTACCTCGGCGCTGTGCTGGCCGTGCGCTGCGGGTCTATCTCTCCGCAACACTTCCGCGAGGCCCTGGCGCTGGATGCCGCGACCATGGACTCCACTTCCGGCCGCGCCTGGCGCAGTACCGGAGACACCGCCATCGCCGCCTCGGTGCTGCGCGGCGGAGCCGCGTGGGCAAACTGGCGCCGGAGCACGGACTACTACCCGGAAGGCAAGCTGCTCTGGCTTGATGTAGATAGTACCATTCGCAAGCTCACCGGCAATGGGAAGAACCTCCGCGATTTCATGACCGTCTTTCTCAACAAAGGCGGTGGCACGACTCCAACGGTGGTTCCCTACGACTTTAATGAAATCGTGAACGGCTTGAACGAGGTGGTGAAGTACGACTGGGCCGGCTTCCTCAACGACCGCGTCAATGGCATCAACCCCCGCGTCGACCTGGAGGGTATCGAGCAGGGGGGCTACAAGTTGGTTTATACGGACAAACCCAGCGATTTCGAGAAAGCCTCCTTCGCGCTGCGCAACCCCGCCAAGGACGTCTGGTTCTCGATCGGAGTGGCTCTGGATGCGGATGGCACGATCTCGGATGTGCGTGTGGGCGGCCCGGCGGACAAAGCCAAGTTCATTCCGGGGGAGAAGATCATGGCGGTGAACGGAAAGATTTATTCGAAGGACTTGCTGCATGCGGCCATCCGCCAGAGCAAGACCGCATCCGTGCCCATTCACTTTATTCTTCAGAACGACACGCTGGTGAGCCTGGTAGACCTGGACTACCACGATGGGGAACGCTATCCCACGCTGGTCCGGAACGAGGGACCCGCATACCTCGACGACATCGCCAAGCCCCTGGTGGAGCCGCCGGGAGCGACGAAGCGTTAGCGTCGTTACAATTGTTGCTCAATCCATTTCCACCGCTCATCTCGTACACCATTTGTCAGCCTCGAGATTCCTGACAGAGGTAAAAATGAAAACGACTGGATGGCACATCGCGGTCAAGAGCTGGAAATTCAAAGGATGGGCGGCTTGCGGCATCGCCCTGGTTTCCTTCGCCGCTGGATCGCTCATTACCGCCCGCCTGGCGCGCCTGAACCAGGTGAGGGCCGATAGCAATCGCGTCTTCGAGCTTCGCGTTTATCACGCCGTCCCGGGCAAAGTGCCGGCCCTGGAGGCGCGGTTTCGCGACACGGCTTCAAAGCTACTCGCCAAACACGATCTGAAGGCTGTGGGTTACTGGGTACCCGAGGATGCTCCCGCCCGGGACAATACATTCATCTATATCTTGGCTCATCCCAGCCGGGAAGAAGCGAAAAGGAACTGGGCTGCGATGTTTGCCGACCCGGATTTTCAAGAGATGGCGAAATCGGAGCAGGCCAACAAGCTGGTGGAAAAAGTGGACGCGACGTATATGCATCCGACGGATTTTTCGCCGATGCAGTAGCGCCGGATTTGACGCGGCACGTTGAGAACGCGCTCCACAACGATTACTCCAGGCCCGCGTGCGCCAGCATCTCCAGGAATTGCCTTTGCGTGCGCATGTCAATGGCCTGCGCGGCGAGCTTGCCCTCGCGGTCGTACACGAAACTCTTGGGAATGCCTTCGACCCTGAAGAGTTCGTTCACTTTTCGTCCCGGATCGAGCAGGATCGGATAGTTAAAACGGTGCTCCGCGATGAACGGTTGTATCTTGCCGATCTCTTCGTCGGATATCGCCAGAATCACCAGCCCTTTCGGTCCGAACCGCTGATATAACGCCTCCAAATCGGGCATCTCCTTGCGGCAGGGCGGGCACCAGGTGGCCCAGAAATTGACCAGCACCACGCTGCCGCGCAGATCTCTCAAGGTCCAACTCTTGCCCGCCAGGTCCGCAAGAGTGAAGTTCACGCTCTGCCGGCTCCGGTCATCGTCCTCCAGCTTGGCCATGGCTGCCGCGAAGCGCGGGTCGTCCACCGATACCTGGACGTGTTCGTATCGCACGAGCTGCGCCAGCGTGGCATAAGACATCGTGGATTTATCCTTGCCGGCCGCGGCCGGCTGCTCGCGCAGCGCCTCAGCTAATGTAGTCGCGACTTCCTGCAATGTCTCCGCGCCCGGATCGCCCTCGGTTACCAGATTGGCGAGTGAATTCGCTAAGCCTTCCTTGTGGGAGCCGGCCGGCAGTTGGCGTATCTGAAGCGCCAGCCGTTTCGTGACTCTGGCGCGTTCGTCGTCGGGCAGGCTGCGCAGCTTGCGAATTTGCTCCAGGATCGGCTTTTCTTGATCGCTCCAGACAATCTGCTGCCGCTGCGCGCGCAGCGTCGTTGGACCGGACAGAAACGCGGCAGCGGCAGCCAGACACACGCCGGCGCACACGCTCCATGGAATTCTACGCATAGCCCGATGGTACCTTAGCGATCGCAGCCAGGGGAAACGCTGTAGAACGAGTTCCCTTTATAGTCCAGCTCTTTCAGGCCTGCCTGAGACGTGTAGAACCCCTCGATGACGCGACGTTTGAGCCAGCGAACAAACTCGTCGCCTTGCAATTCGAGCGCCTCGAGCGTAACGGACGGTTGCGCATTCAGCCGCGCCAGACCGGCGCGGCAGATATCCTGGACATCGAGTGTTTCCAGTTCCCGGACCGCCGCTTCTCCATAGAATCCCGCCGCCAGCGCGCGATGTTCCGGGGAGAGCGAGCGCGCCGCCCGCCGAACGTCGGCCGCGTCATGCACAATCAAGTCGATCCAAGCGGTAATCTCCGGAACCGGCGGCGTATCCGCTTCTTCGCCGAGCATCCTTGCGACGAGGGCTTGCACCTGCCGGTATTCCGCCCCCTCAAAAAACAGCGGCGGGGATGGTTGCGCGTCCAGCGGCGCCGGCTTCAGGACGTGCGCGAGGTGGTCGATGGAAGGTTCGTATAAACCCGGCGGCAGCTTCGCGGCATCCGCCGCGCCCAGGTCGATACCGCTGCACCCGGCCAGCAACGCGCCGCTTCCCAACCGGAGCAGCCACATGCGCCGACTCAGTTCTTCCGCGTCCATCACAAATTCCCTCGCTGGTGCTCGGCGGCCAAGTGCTCGGCCGCGCGCACGGAGATCGCCATGATGGTTAAGGTCGGCTCATAGCATCCCTGGGTGACGAAACATGCGCCGTCGGTCACGAATACGTTCTTGGCGTCGTGCACCTGATTGAAGCGGTTTACTACGCTCTTCTTCGGGTCGTCCCCCATGCGCGCGGTGCCGCATTCGTGTATGTTCTTTCCAAAAAGACTCAGCTCCGCGGAAGGGGCTTGCAATTCTTCCACTTTGACGGCGTCTAATATCTCGCTTAACCGGGTGTGCATGGCGCGCGCCATGGCATGCTCGTTCTCGCCGTAGCTGGCGCTGATGTGGAGCGCTGGAATTCCCCAGGCGTCGGTCTTCTGCGGGTCCAGCTTGACGAAATTCTCATACCGCGGCAGACACTCGCCTTGCGCATAAATGCCGAAGTTATACGGTATCTCCCGGTTCACCTGGCTGCGCAGCCCCCGGCCAAAGCCGCGCAGGCCGAAGACGTGCCCGTAGAGTTCCTGGTGGCTGTCGCCGGCCAGATAGTAGCCGCGCAGGAAATTCCTGTCACGGAAGCGCGGATCGGCATTGACGTATTTCGGAACGATGTAGCCCGCCGGGCGGCCGATGGGTTCGCGGTGCGGCGACTTCAGAGCCGGCAGGAGTCCGCCGCCTTGCTCCAGTGTGAAATGGTCCATCAGGTAATGGCCCAGCACGCCCGAGGATGCGCCCACGCCTTGCGGAAAACGCGGGGAGCGCGAGTTGAGCAGGATGCGCGTGGATTCCAGCGCGCTGGCCGCCAGCACAATGGCGCGGCCGTGCGCCTCGCGTTCCGCCCGGGTCTGCCGATCCAGGAAGACCACGCCTGTGGCCTTGCCGCGATCATCCATGGCGAGGTGGCTCACGATGGCGTCGCTCACCAGCGTGAATCGGCCGGTGCGCGCCGCATCGGGAAGCGTGACCGATGGACTATTGAAGTAGGAGGCTGTGTAGCAGCCGCGCTGGCATTGATCGCAATAGTGGCAGGCGGGCCGCCCGTTGTGCGGAACGGTCAGGTTCGCGGTGCGGTCGGGAACGATCCGCCAGCCAAAGCGCCGCTCGATGGCCTGGCTGGCCTGGATCTCACCGCAGGAAAGCCGCATGGCGGGCAGGAACTTGCCATCCGGGAATTGCGGCAGTCCCTCCGCCGATCCGCTCACGCCGATGTACTGCTCGACGCGGTCGTAGTAGGGCTCCATCTCCTTGTAAGTCACGGGCCAGTTCTCGCCATAGCCATCCCGTGCGGCCGCCTGGAATTCGAAATCGCTGTAGCGGTAGCTTACGCGCGCCCAGCAAAACGTTTTGCCGCCAATTTGCCGGCCGCGAATCCACATGAACGGCTTATCCGCGGGGAAGGTATACGGGTGCTCGCGATCGTCGACGAAGAACTGATGGCTGTATTCGTCGCAGGCGTAGCATAGCCGCTGCACGGGTTGTGCGGTGAGCAGCGCTTTTTGATCGCCAAAGCCGCGGTACCGCATGCGGTACGGCCAGACATGCTCGGTGAAATCGCGCGTGGGAATACGCGGCGGCCCGGCTTCGAGCATCAGCACCTGCATGCCTCGTTCGGTGAGGATCTTGGCCACCCAGCCGCCGCTCGCGCCGGAGCCTACCACGATCGCATCGTAGATTTTGGTGTTGGACACGGCTTAAGATTGCCAACCAGTATACCGCCGCTTTATGGCGCACGCTCTCAGCGTGCCGTGTCCCCACTCGTGGGGACACCAGGCGAGCTTCGCTCGCCTAAGCCGGCTGAAAGCCGGCTGCGGGCAAGATTGCCCGCCCCACAGGTGGGACACAAGGGCGCGGCGGGATTTGGTAAACTACAGGTTTCGCCGGTCAAGAAAACACACAGGATGTTGCTTCCCAGGGAATTCATCGCGTATCTCTCCCGTGAATTGGTGAAGAAACTGACGCCTGCTTCGATTGAAACAAGCAATCCGCAGGCCGTCGGGGAAATCGTCGCCAATATCATCGCCGAGGATCTAGCAGTCGAGGACCGCCTGAACGACGAGGTGCGCGAGATTCTGCAGCAGTACAACGATTACATGCGCCGCGAAGGCGTCAGTTACCAGGAAATGTTCCGCAAGGTCAAGAACACCATGATCGCGGAACGCAAGGTCATCCGCGCTTCCGGACGCGACAGCCACGACCAGATGAAGCTGTCGCGCGACAAGATCAACGACATGTCGCACAAGATCATCGTGGCGCTGCGCAAGACGCGGGAGTTGCGGATGAAGAAGGATCTTAATGAAGTGCGGCTCGAAATCGTGCGCGACATCACCGAGGTGCTGACCGCCGAGGAGAAGGTGGACCGCTTCGCGCGGCAGAAGATCCGGTCGCAGAAACGTGAAATTCCCGAGGGCAGCGAGGAGTGGGACCTGCTGCACCGCAAATACTATTCCGAAGAGCTGAAAAAACTGGGCATCGACCTCGCCAGATGATACCCGCGCTGGTGGTGGTCGGCAGCCTGAACATGGACTTCGTGGTATCGGTCGACCGCCTGCCGGTACCCGGCGAAACCGTGCTGGGGCGGGATTTCCAAACGATCCCCGGGGGCAAAGGCGCCAACCAGGCGTGCGCGGCGGGCAAGCTGGGGGCCGGGGCGGTTGCCGTGCGCATGATCGGGCGCGTAGGATACGACCATTTCGCCGATCATCTGAAGGCCAGCCTGGCCGCCGCCGGAGTGGATGTGAGCGCGGTGCACGCCACCAAATCGCAGCCTACCGGCGTGGCCCTCATCTGGGTGGACACCGCGGGCCGGAATTCCATCGTAGTGGCCTCGGGCGCCAATTACGCGCTGGCCGCGGCGGATGTGGAAGCCATGCGCGGAGTCTTTCGCGGCGCGAGCCTGGCGCTGTTCCAGTTGGAAACGCCGCTGGATACGGTGGCGGCCGCGCTGGCCCTGGCGCGCGCAGAAGGCTTGCGCACCATGCTCGATCCGGCGCCGGCGCAGCCCTTGTCCCCCGAGTTGCTGGCGCGCGTGGACATCCTGACACCCAACGAAAACGAAGCCCTGATGTTGCTGGGCCGTCCGCCGGCGCGCGTTTCGCGCGAGGAGGCTCCGGAGCTGGCGGAAGCTTTGCGGAAACTGGGGCCGCGGAGCGTAGTGTTGAAGCTGGGCGATCAGGGTTCTTACTACTGTGGCGATACCGGATGCTTCCATACGCCCGCGTTTCCGGTGGAAGTGCGCGATTCGACGGCGGCCGGCGATACCTTCAACGCCGCGCTGGCCGTGGCGTTGGTGGAGGGGCAGCCGGTGGAGCGCGCGCTCCTGTTCGCCAACGCCGCCGCCGCAATTTCAGTGACGCGCATGGGAGCGCAGGCTTCCGCGCCCGCGCGCGCCGAAGTGGACCGGTTTCTGGCGTAGCGCACGGCGATTGTGGGGCAAACCCCTGGTCTGCGTGTCCGCCACGGACGCTCCTTCGTTGAGATATCAAGGTCTTCGCCGGTCGCGACAGGCCACGAGGGCGGCGGCCGCGGTCCAGGGGGACCGCCCCCACGATTAATGCGGGCTTCCGGCCAAAATCCGGTTGTCCCTAATCTCACAAACCGGCGTCCAATTTCCCGGCCTCCCACGCCAGCCGCCTGCCAATCGAATGCTAAGCTTGTAGAGGAGCTGACCGCCATCCACCGAAGCGCGAACAGTCGGCCCGATTCCCTTTTGTTTTGTTAAACTGATGACCTTAATGTCACCGAACGTGGAACTGCGCCAGGCACTGTCTCAAGCGCGCGCGCAGACCGACAGCCTTTTCAAACTGGTCGATCCCGCCGCACTGTATGAGCGTCCGATTCCCGAGCGGCATCGCATAATCTTCTATCTCGGCCATCTGGAGGCGTTCGATTGGAACCTGCTCGGCCGCGATCTGGATTTGACTGCGTTTCATCCCGGCTTCGACCGAATATTCTCGTTCGGCATAGACCCCGACTCCGGCGATCTGCCAACGGACCGGCCCGCGGACTGGCCCGCCGCCGAGGAAGTACGCGATTACAATGCGCGTGTGCGCCGCGTGCTGGATGCCGGCCTGGCGCAGGCGCCCAATCATGTGCCAGAGGAACTGATGCACGTGGCCATCGAGCATCGCCTGATGCACGCCGAGACCTTCGCCTACATCCTGCATCACCTGCCGTTCGAACAAAAAGTGCCGCCCGCGTTTTCAACCGCGCCGTCCGGACCCGCGCCGTCCATCCGTATGGTGGAGATTCCCGGCGGTTCGGCCACGCTCGGCCTGAACCATGGGGAGGGTTTCGGCTGGGATAACGAGTTCGACCAGCACCAGGTGGTTGTTCCGGCTTTCGCCATCGCGGAGCACAAAATCACCAACGGCGAATATCTGGAGTTCGTCAAAGCCGGCGCCTCCGCGCCGCATTTCTGGATCTGCCGTGAGGGCCAGTGGTGCTATCGCGGTATGTTCGAGGACATTCCGCTGCCGCTCGATTGGCCCGTCTACGTCTCGTACGAACAGGCGCAAGCCTATGCCCGTTGGAAGGGCAAGTCGCTGCCCACGGAAGCGCAGTTCCATCGAGTGGCATACGATGACACAACTAGTTTTGCAGGCGAAAACGTGGACTTTCGAGGCTGGGACCCGGAGCCGGTCACGGCTTCGCCCCCGAATCATTTTGGCGTTTCGCAACTGGTCGGCAACGGTTGGGAGTGGACCGCCACGCGCTTCGAGCCGTTCGCCGGCTTCCGGCCTTTCTCCTTTTATCCCGGCTATTCGGCCAATTTCTTCGACGGCCGGCACTACGTGTTGAAGGGCGGTTCGCCGCGCACCGCCAGCCGCCTGCTGCGCGCGAGCTTCCGCAACTGGTTCCGCCCGGCGTATCCGTATATCTACGCAACTTTCCGGCTGGTAGAGGACTGATCGAGAATTGCGCATGCTTGCAGACGACGTACGCGAAGGCTTGAGCCAGGCTGGGCAGAAACAGCTATCCTGCCAGTATTTCTATGACGACTTGGGCACGGCCCTTTTTGAGGCCATCGCGGCGCTGCCGGAGTACGGCCTGACGCGCGCGGACACGCGGCTGATCCGGCGTCTGGCGCCCGCGTTGACCGGCTACGTCGGCACGCCGGCGACCGTCGCGGAACTGGGCAGCGGCAGCGGCTCGAAGACGCGGCGAATTCTGGAATCGTTGGCGCATAGCGGACCGGTCGCTTACTATCCCATCGACCTCTCGGCCTCCGCGCTGGCCCGTTGCGCGCTGGAGATGGCCGCGTTCGCCGATGTCCGCCCCATCGCGGAATCGTATTTGAATGGACTGCGCCAGGCGGTTTGCGCCAGACGCCCCGGCCAATCTCTGCTGGTGCTCTTCCTGGGCAGCACCATTGGAAATTTCGCGCGCGCCGCCGCACAGGCTTTCCTGCGCGAAGTGCGCGGCTGCCTCATGCCCGGCGACGTCCTGCTGCTGGGCACGGACCTGATCAAACCGGTGGCCCGCATGCTGCTGGCCTATGACGATCCCGCGGGAGTTACCGCCGCCTTCAACCGCAATCTGCTGGCGCGCATCAACCGCGAACTGGGCGCGGACTTCGCGCTCCGGAATTTCGCGCACGAGGCGCGTTGGAATGCGCGCCACCGGCGCATCGAGATGCATCTGCGGTCGCTCAAGGCGCAGTGTGTCTCCATCCGCGCCGCCGGCTTCAAATGCGAGCTGCGCCGGGACGAAACCATTTGGACGGAGTCCTGCCATAAGTTCCACCCCGGGGAGATCGGCGAGATGGCGGCCGCGGCGGGCTTCGAGTGCCGGGCGCAATGGCTGGACGACACCTGGCCCTTCGCCGAGAGCCTGCTGATCGCGTGAGCGCCGCCGTCGAGTTTCGCGCCGCGTCATACCGTATCGGCGAGCGCGAAATCCTGAAGAGTTTGACCTTGACGGTGGAGGCCGGCGAGACGCTGGTGCTGCTGGGGCGCAGCGGTTCCGGCAAAACCACCGCGCTCAAAATGGTGAATGGCCTGCTGCTCCCCAGCGCCGGCGAAGTGCTGGTGGATGGCGTCGCGACCACCTCTTGGGAACCTGTGCGGCTGAAACGCCGCATCGGCTACGTCATTCAGGAAATCGGGCTGTTTCCGCATTATACGGTCGCGCAAAACGTCGGGCTGGTGCCGCAACTGGAGAATTGGGATGCGCCGCGCATCCGCGCCCGCGTGGATACGCTGCTGCGCCAGGTGGGTCTCGATCCGGAGCAGTACGCCGCGCGCTATCCGGCGCAGCTTTCCGGAGGCCAGCGGCAGCGCGTGGGCGTCGCGCGGGCGCTCGCGGCGGATCCCTCGGTGCTGTTGTTCGACGAGCCTTTCGGGGCCGTCGATCCGGTCACGCGCCTGGACTTGCAGAAGCAATTCCTGGCCTTGCGCAGGGATCTGGGCAAGGCCGCCATTTTCGTGACGCACGATGTGCGGGAGGCGCTGATGTTGGCCACCCGCATCGCCCTGCTGCGCGATGGCGCGCTCGAATTGCTGGCCACGCCGCGGCAGTTTCTGGACGCCGCCGGCCATGAGGCGCTGGCCTTCCTGGCGTGCCTGGATTGGAAAGTGGACCGGCAATGAACTCAGGCTTGGCCAGCGAAATTGTCCAACTCACGCTGGAGCATCTGACGCTGGTGCTGGTCTCCATGGCGCTCGCCATCGCCATAGCCGTGCCCGCCGGCGTTCTGATCACACGCCGCGCGGCATGGCGGCCATGGGTGCTGGGATTCGCCAACGTGATGCAGACCATCCCCAGCCTGGCGCTCTTCGGCTTTCTGATCCCCGTGCCGCTGATCGGCGGCATCGGCAAGCGTACAGCCATCGTGGCGCTGGTGCTTTACGCGCTGCTCCCGATTATGCGGAATACGCTGGTGGGCATCCTGGGCGTGGACGCCGCCGTGCGCGAATCCGCGGTGGCCATGGGGATGACCGGGCGGCAACTCTTATGGCGCGTGGAGATGCCGCTGGCGGCGCGCACCATTCTGGCCGGCATCCGCGTGGCTACCGTGACCACCATCGGCACCGCCACCATCGCGGCGGCTATTGGCGGCGGAGGCTTGGGCGTTTTCATCTTCCGCGGCATCGCTTCGGTGGATACCGCGCAGATCCTGGCCGGCGCGGTGCCCGCCGCGTGTATCGCCCTGGCGGCCGACGGCGCGCTGGGGTGGGTCGAGCGGAGGTTTACGTAAAAAGCAGAAGACAGAAGACAGAAGTCAGAAGTCAGAATCGCGGCGTAGCACTGCCGGAGTTGCCCGGCTTCTGGCTTTCTTCTGACTCCTGACTCCTGACTTCTGACTCCTGGCTCCCGGCTTCTCGGCTGTTAGTTAACTAGATAGTTCACCTGTCTCTAGAAGGTTAAGGTACGATTGAGAGCATTGCTTACCAGCCGAAAGACAATTAGCCTGGAATCGAGCCCGAGATTTCATGGCCATTCTACTATGGGTTTTGATGCCGGCATTCACGGCGGCCGGCGCGGCGCTGCTCATCTGCTTCATGATGCGCTGCCGCATGGATGAGGCCGTCGCGCGCGAAAGAGGCGCGCTGGCGGAGCTGCAGAGCGCGCTGATCGTGCAGCGGCAAACCCTCGAAAGCGCCATCTGCGACGCTAAAGCCGAGGCAAAACGCTTGGCGTTCGACGAATTCCTCAACGATTTCCGGGTAGAGCAACGCCAGTATGTGCGGAAAAGCAAGGTGTTCTTCATGAACCGGCAGACGCTGGTCCTGCGCGAACGAATCTTGTTCCGCAATCTTCCTTTGTCCAACTGGGTGGAGCACAGCGTGACGCTGGAGGAAAGCGTGGGCCCGGCATACTCCGCGCATGGCCTGACGATCGAAGCTATGCTGAGTTCTTGAAGCGGCTCATCATCCGCCCTGGCGCCATGGGCGATTTTATCGTCTCCATTCCGGCCATGGAGTGCCTGTGCGACGGATATCTGGAAGTTTGGGCGGCGCCCCGGAACGTGCCGCTGGCGGCGCGCATCGCGCAGCATGCCCGGTCCATCGCTGCCACCGGCCTCGATCTGCTGGAGGTGACCGGCCCAACCGAACAACTGCTCGAAACCCTGCGCGGGTTCGATTCCATCGTTTCCTGGTATGGCGCCAATCGGCCCGGATTCCGGGAGGCCGTCGCTGCGCTGCGACTGCCATTTCAGTTCTTCCCTGCCCTGCCACCCGCCGTATGCGGCTCATGCTGCATGCATGCGGCGGACTTCTATTTGGAGCAGGTGCGCGGCATGGCGCGCTGCCCAAGCGACGGCATTCCGCGCATCGCGTGCGATGCCATTCGCGGCGATTTTGCAGCGATCCATCCATTTGCCGGAAGTAGGAAGAAGCGCTGGCCGCTGGAAAGCTTCCAGGAATTGGCGCAGCGGCTGGCGAGCCGCATGCCGGTCGAGTGGTGCGCGGGGCCAGAGGACGAGCTGCCCGGCGCGCGGCGTTTCGAAGATCTCTACGAACTGGCCTGTTGGATGGCTAGTGCGCGGATTTATATCGGCAACGATTCCGGCCCCACGCACCTGGCCGCGGCCGTAGGCACTCCGGTGGTGGCGCTGTTCGGGCCATCCAACCCTGCCGTCTGGGCGCCGCGTGGACCGCACGTGACCATCGCCGCGGCGCCTGCGATGGACGACATCTCGGTCGAGCAGGCCGCGAGTCTGGTTCAGAATACGTTGGAAAACGCGCGCCAGTGACGCCGTACGCGTGTTATCATCCGTCGCATGTTCTGCCACAAATGCGGTACGCAAGTCAACCCGGACGTTCAGTTCTGCCCCACCTGCGGCGCGTCGCTGGCGATCGGCCCGCCTGGGTCTGGTGGCGAGCCAGCAACCCCTTGGACGCCGCCGGCAATTGTCGAGGTCCGCGCGGGGCGCTGGATTAGCGAAGGCTGGGCGCTGGTGACGGCGGATCTGGGCAATTATGTGCTGCTGGCCCTGGTGTTCACGGTGCTCAGCTCGGCGGTGCCGGTGATCCTCCAAGGGCCGATGATCGCCGGGTTGCACATCTTCACCATGAAGAAGCTGATGGGCCGCCGCGCCGAATTCGCCGACCTTTTCCTGGGCTTCAATTACTTCGTGCCCACGCTGGTGGCTTCTCTGGTGATCGGGCTCTTCGTCTTCTGCGGAACGCTTTTGTGCGTCATCCCAGGTTTGGTGGTGGCCGCGATGTACAAGTTCACGTATCTGTTCATCGTGGATAAACGCATGGATTTTTGGCCGGCCATGCAGGCCAGCCACGCCGTGGTGAAGCGCGACTACGTCGGCTTTACGCTGTTTCTGCTGCTGATCGTGCTGGTGGATATTCTCGGCGTGCTGTGCTGCGTCGTGGGTATCTTTGTCGCCATACCGGTGACGTTCGCGGCGATCACGGTGGCGTACAAGGAAATCGTGGGATTTGATCAGCGCACGGTGGACGCGTTGTGACGGCGTCGGTAGTGCGCCGCGCGGCGGCCGCGATGGCGTTGTTTAGTGCGCTTTGGTATTTCAGTGTGCCCGCCGACCCCGCCGTGCGCCTCTGTGGATTCCACTGGCTCACCGGAAGGCCGTGCCCGCTCTGCGGTCTCACGCGGGCGCTGTTCGCGCTGGCGAAAGGGCATTGGGCGGAAGCCGTGCACTTCAACGCGTTGGCCCCGCTGGGTTTCGCGATGCTGTTCGGGCTGTTTTGGAATGGCCGGATGCGCGCGTGGTTGTGGAAGGGCGGCGTGGCCGCGTTCGCGGTCTATGGCGCGTTTCGCATTTTGGGGTGCAATGGGTAGGCTCAACGTGGTGAAAAGCGTTGCGGTGTTTTCGCTGTGGCTGCTGACGGCGGTTGCGCAAGTTTCCGATGTCTCCTCCCGGTTGCGTGCGACCGCCACGGCCGGCCAATTGGCCGAACTTCGATGGCCGGATTTCTCCGACTATCGCGCGCACGTGCAGAATTTTTACCAGCCTGCGGAATACACTCCAGCGTGGATTCGCGATGGCCAGCCAACTCCCCAGGCGCTGGCCATCATAGAGATCCTGAAGCAGGCGGACAGCCAGGGTCTGGACCCTGAAGACTATGACGGCTCCCGCTGGGCCGGCCGGCTGGCAAGCCTGCAACAATCGCACGGTACCGGCGATAGCGCAATTTTCGACGCGGCGCTCACGGTTTGCCTGATGCGTTATATCTCCGATTGTCACATCGGAAAGATCAATCCCGAGCACTTCAAGTTCGGACTCAGCGTCGAAGCCAAGAAGTACGACTTGCCCGCTTTCCTGCGTGAGCGGCTGGTCAATGGCCGGGATGAGAAGACGGAACTGGCGCAGATCGGGCCGCCTTTTGCCGGATACAAACGCACCCTGGTAGCGTTGCAACAGTACCTGCAACTGGCGCGGCAGGACGACGGCGAGAAGCTTCCGGTTGCGGCCAAACCCATTGCGCCGGGAAGTCCTTACGATGGCGTTAGACGATTGACCCGCCTGCTGCGCCTGTTGGGCGATCTGCCCGCCAGCGCGGCTGTCCCCGAAGATTCCAATTTGTATCAGGGCGCGCTGGTGGATGCAGTCAAGCGGTTTCAGACGCGCCATGGCCTGAAGCCCGACGGCAGATTGGATACGCCAACGCTGGCAAATCTGAATACGCCTCTGAGCCAGCGCGTCGACCAGCTACGCCTGATGCTGGAGCGCTGGCACTGGCTGCCCGACCGTTTCAACGAACCGCCCATCGTGGTCAATATCCCGGAGTTCCGCCTACGCGCTTACGACAGCAACCAGAACCCCGTGCTCACGATGAACGTGATTGTCGGAAAGGCATTCCGGCACAAGACGCCCATCTTCGAAAAAGACATGCGGTTTGTGGTCTTCCGCCCGTATTGGAACGTCCCGCCAAGCATCCAGCGCTCGGAGATCGTGCCGGCCGTAGAGAAAGATCGCGAGTACATTTCGAAGAAAGGGTTCGAGGTGGTCACGCCAGGGGGACAGGCGGTCACATCGGGCGCCATCACGGATGAAGTGCTGGCGCAGTTGCGTACCGGAAAGCTTGCGGTGCGCCAGAAACCGGGACCCACAAACGCGCTGGGCCTGGTGAAGCTGATGTTCCCCAACGAGTACAACGTCTATCTGCACAGCACACCGGCGCCGCAATTGTTCTCACAGATACGCCGCGATTTCAGCCACGGCTGCATTCGCGTGGAGAGGCCGGCGGAGTTGGCGGCGTGGGTGCTGCGCGACAAACCCGAGTGGGGCCCGGCACAAGCGCAGGCGGCCATGACCAGCGGCAAGGACAACGTGCAGGTGAACCTTACAAGCCCAATCCCGGTGCTGATTCTCTATGGCACGGCGGTAGTCGATACGGAAGGTACGGTGCAGTTTTTCGACGACATTTACGGATACGACAACGAACTCAAGCAGGCGTTGGCGAAGGGTTATCCGTACCCTGGCTAGATAATGCGAGAACTACCAGCGACGGACGCGGCCGACATCCACGTGAACGAAATTCGATTCCGCGTAGTACCCGACGCCGCCGCGGTGCAGCGCGAGAGCCGCATCCCTGAGATCGGCGGTCTTCACGCCTGGCAAGCGGATATCGATCGCCATGGCCTGCATGTGCAAGCTTTGGCGAGCTACGCCAGGCCCATGCGTGCGCAAGAACTCATTGCTCCAGGGCGTGCGGTAGCCGCAGACAACGTCGATTTCGGCGTTGGGCTTGCCTAGTTCGGCGGTGAGATCGTGCAGCAGGTCGAAAACCTTGGGGTCGTAGTGGCGGATGTCGCCGGTGCGGTGGTCTCGCAGGTAGCGATCGAGGCGATCGAGCGCCTCGGAAATGTAATGGCTGCCTTTGCGATAGACGATATCCAGGCGTTCGCCGGTGTGCAAGTGGAAGAATTTCAGGCGGTATTCAGGTACGGCAGGCGCGGCGACGGCCGTATGTGCCGGTGCGGGTGCCAGGAGACTACTCGCCAACAAGCCGACCGCGACGCTTTGCAATACTCTTAACACTTATACTTCAGTGTAACATGAGATTCGAGGCCGGTGTCGGGGTTAGAGGGTCTTCCGCCACTGGTTCAGGCCTTCGACGATCGTGCGCTCTAGCCAGGCAGAGAAGCGAGTTTGTGCGGGGTCGAAGTCTTCCGCATAGTTGATCTGGAACGTGCCATCTTCGATGACAACTGGCTCCGCACCTTGGGGGAGCAGGTAGGCGACGACGCCGATGATTCCGTGAAAACGCGGGCCTATAGCGTGGAATGAAAGCACGATGGCGTCAGTACGTCCTGTGCTGAGCGATAGCTGGGCCGCAGTGTGATATTCGCTGAAGTCTGCGGCATGGCCAGCCTCTTGAACGGCCTTTATGTTAGCGGCAATGTTCGAGATGCCGGTGGCTACGGAGAAAGAGATCCCTTTGCCGAGCCTGCCGATTTCCTCTTGCAACTCCTGAGCGACTTTGCTGAAGCGCTGGATCGCAGATTGATGTAGGCGAGCGGCCGTCTGCTTCACTTGTAACCACTCTTTCGGGGAAAGCCTCCCGCGTAGCATCAGACGGTCGCGGGCGGCAGCTATGGCATCGTGCGTCGAGGCCATCGGCCTGTCGTAGGCGATCTCGGTTGCTTGGAGGACGGCGGTCCGCTGCGCCAGCACGAGCATTCCGATGAGCGGTCGCAGATCCTCGGCGTCTGCTTTCTCTAATGCCTCGATGTAGCGGGCTCGATCGTCCCTTTTCACAATCAGCGGAAACCAACCGGCTTTAATGAACAGCAGACTTGCAATTGCGCGAGCCACGCGGCCGTTTCCATCCGCGAACGGGTGGACTTGCGCGAAGCGATGGTGCAGCCATGCGGCTTCCACTTCCACGGGTACACTGCGGCTCTCGTGTTCGATGTGCATCTGTAGCAGCCGGTCCATTTCGGAAGCCACATGCTCCGGGGGAGAATATTCGTGCACATACCCGTCTTCTCGTGATGGGTTATTCGGGGCATCCTTGTACCGGCCTTTTTCCAAGGTCTTCTCGAACGCCTGGCCGAACTGGTTTACGACTGTATACGTATCTTGATTCCGCAGCAACGCCGCGTGCAGCTCCTTTATGTAGCCGTTCGAAAGCTGCCGCTGGCCGCCGATAAAGTCGAACATGCCTTCCAATGCGTCGTAGTGGTCCTGAATAATCCGTCCGACGAGTTCAGGATCTCGATTGGTGGCATTGTGTGGGATTAGGGCCGCTTCGATACCTTTTTCGATCAACGTGCGCGTGACGCCGCGATCTAGCGTGTAAACGCCTTCAATGATGCCCGTCTCGATAGCCCACTCTCGGCGCAGCCGCTTTTCAAACTCGTCCAGCGTGCGGATCTGGATCATCTCTTCCTTCTGGTTCGCCCAAACACGCTTGAGAGAGTCTAGTTCTCCCTCAGTAAGCGACTTCGGATCGGCGCCAAGATCGGTAATCGGGTGCCACTTGTATGCAACGGGCATACCTCATTATGCCCCGCAGGCGCGCCGCAGCGCCTCGCCCAACTTCTCCAACTGCGCGCCCTCCGGCTTCCGCCCCCCGGCGGTGACATAGAAAACGTCGATGGCCTTGTGCGCCTCGGTGTCGATCAACACCACCTCAATGTTGCAGCCCTCCGCGGAGATGGCGGCGGCCAGATCGTAGAGCAAACCCGGCCGGTCCTGTGCCACGATCTCGATCAAGGTCGCGCTGTCGGACGCTTCCGGATTGAACGAAACCATGGGCGGCACCTGCGAGTTGCGGCTGGGCGGCGCGGGCTTGGGACGGTTCTGCAGGAGTTGGCGCACATCCAAACGGCCCAACACCACTCGCTCCACGGTGACGCGCAGACGGTCCATCTCGGTGGGGTTCAGCTCCAGCGTGCGCGTGGGATCGGCGAAGGTGAAAGTGTCCAGCACGGTTCCCTGGCTGTTCGAGAATGCCTCCGCCTTCAAGATATTCATGCCGAAACTGGAGAGCGTGCCAGTCACCGACGCAAACAGGAACGGCCGGTCGGCGGTTACCAGCGTCAGCCGCCAGGCGGCCTCCACCTTCTCCAGCGAGACCGCCACGCCGCGCTCGCGGAAGACGCCGTCCAGGCGCACGTGCGCATCGATCTCCTCGGCCGTGTGCGTGCGCGCGTAGCGCACCGGCAGGCCCGCCAGAAAGGCGCGCTCTTCGGGGGCATCCGGCGCGGCGCTGGGGATGCGGTCGGTTTCAAGCTCGCGGGTCAGCTCGTTGTAGGTCAGCAGATATAGCTGCCAGAGCACCTCGGCGCGCCACGGCGTCATGGCCGACGGATTGACGGCGCTGATGTCCGCATAGGTCATCAGGGTGAGGGCCTTGAGGCGCTCCACGGTTTCCACGCGGCCGGCCATATGGCGCGCGGTAGCCGGGTCCTGCAAGTCGCGCGAGTTCATCACGGCGGACATTTCCAGATGCCGCCGGACGAGAAAGATCGCCAGCTCGCGCTCGGGCCGCGGCATCCCGATGCGCTCCAGGGCCGGTCCGGCCGCCTTCGCCGACGCCTCGGCGTGCGGACCGTTGGCGCTGGCCTTGCCTACGTCGTGAAACAGCAATGCGCAGAGCAGCAGGGCGGGGTCTTCCATCTCGGAGAGCAGATCGGTGTAGCGCTTCACCGCCCGTTCACGGGTTCCGCGCAAGCCCGCCAGAACCTCCAGCGTCACCAGCGTGTGCTCATCCACCGTGTAACGATGATAGAAGTCGCGTATCACCAGGCATTCGATTTGCGCCATTTCCGGAAAGACGGCGCGCAATACGCCGGTATCTTGCATGCTTCGCACGGCGTCGGCGGCGTACGGCAGCGACAGAATCTCCTTGAGCGCCGGCCAGATGGGTCGCGGCGTGGAGAACCATTCGTCCAGTTGCGGCAGGGCGGCGGCGACGCGTTGCTCGGTCTCGGTGGAGGGCCGAATGCCGTGCCGCGCCACGAATTGAAACAGGCGAAGCGCCAGTTCGGGATCGGCATCCAATGCGTGCGGCACGCGCAAGTGGACGCGTTCGCGAGCCACCGTGAAATCCGCGTTCGAAAGCCGTGTGCGCCAGTCCTTGAATTGCGCAAACAGAGAGCTGTTCTGCGCCTCGCTCAACTCCAGCTCGCGCACCGCCGCGCGATACAGGTCGCGCGCGTGTCGAAAATAATCCCGCATCCATTGGGCCGTGCCGGGAGCCCCGAAGTATTCGGCGGCCTGATCCTGGGCATCGAAAGTGAGCGTGTTATTGTCCCGCCCGGAGCGGGAATGCAGGAAACAACGCAGGCGCGCCAGGAAGAGAAACGCGGGCTCCAGCGGCGGAGCTTCCACATCGCGCATGCGGGCCAGCCAGCACACCAGTTGATAATCGCGCAGCCCGCCCGGCGTATCCTTGATGTTCGGCTCCAGGTGATAGTAAGTGTTGTGATACTTCTGGTGGCGTTCGCGGCTGAGGTGCGTCAGATTGCGCATGAGGGGATCGCGCTGGGCATGCAGGAAGCGCGGCAGCCGCTCGGCAAACCTGGCGTACAGCGCCCGGTCGCCGGCCAGGAACCGCTGATCCAGGAGGCTGACGTTCAGCTCGATGTTCCGATCGTGTATCTCGGCGCATTCTTCCGGCGTGCGAACGGAATGGCTCAGCCGCAGCCCGGAATCCCAGAGCGTGCGGAGGAAAGCCGAGACGGACTCAGGGGCATCCTGCGCCAGCCGGCCGCCTTCCACTAGCAGGAGCAGATCCACGTCCGAATAGGGAAAGAGGTGGCGCCGGCCATAGCCACCCACGGCGAGCAAAGTCATACCGGCCGGAAAAGACGGCCACAGCCAGTCGCGGGCGGATTGCTCCACCATGCCGTCCACCAGCGCAGTGCGTTGCGCGAGAGCCCGGATGGGATCGTCACAACGGGAGACAGGCCCGGAAGCCTGTTCTGCTTCCCTAGAGGGCGGCGTCGCCACGATCGTCGTTCCGAATCCGAATGGCCTCCGCCACATCGTACACGAATATCTTGCCGTCGCCGATCTTGCCGGTGCGCGCGGCGGCGGTCAAGGTCTTGAGCAATTCATCGCAACGCGCATCGGCGACGACGACCTCTATTTTCAATTTGGGCAGCAGATCCACGGTGTATTCGCGCCCACGATAGACCTCTTTGTGGCCTTTCTGGCGGCCATGCCCGCGCACTTCGCTGATGGTCATGCCGTCCACGCCGATCCCCGCCAGCGCTTCCTTCACTTCATCCAGCTTGAATGGCTGGATTATGGCCTCTATTTTTTTCATATGACGCTTCCGGAATGCAGCCACACAACTCTACTTTACATTGTGCATCGCGGTTCGGAGCGTCCCAAGCGGAACATTTCTATGGGTGTGATTGAAATTTTCTATTTCAGGACGCAGACTGGCCAGAGGCCTGTCCTACCTAGAAGGCGCGCCCATATTGCTTGGGGATGGCGGCGGCCGCGCCGAGGGTCTTCGCGGCGTGCAGCGGCCAATACGGGTCGCGCAGAAACTCGCGCGCCAGCAGCACGATGTCGGACCGGCCTTCGCTAATGATGGCGCCGGCCTGGTGCGGCTCGGTGATCATGCCCACCGCTCCCGTGAGGACGCCGGATTCGCGCCGAATGCGCTCGGCGAAGGGCGTCTGGTAGGCCGGACCGGTTTGGATCTGGGCATACGGCACGACTCCGCCGGACGAGCAATCGACCAGGTCGACGCCCAGCGGCCGAAGGCGGCGCGCCAACTCTACGGAGTCTTCGATCTGCCAGCCGTTCTCGACCCAATCGACGGCCGAGATGCGCATGAAGAGCGGCAGCGAATCCGGCCACGCGCCGCGGACCGCGGCGGCCACTTCCAGCGCAAAGCGTATACGGCCGTCGAATGCGCCGCCATACTCGTCGGCGCGATGGTTCGACAGGGGCGAGAGGAACTCGTCGATCAGGTAGCCGTGCGCGGCGTGGATTTCGACGACCTGGAATCCGGCGGCGACGGCCCGCCGCGCGGCCGCCGCAAATGCCTCGACGATCACGCCGATTTCGGACTTGGTCAGCTCCAGCGGCGCCGGATCTCCCGGGCGGAACGGGATGGGACTGGGCGCGACGGCCTGCCAACCGCCCTCGGATTCCGGAACCACGGCGCCGCCTTCCCACGGCACGCGCGTGCTCGCTTTGCGGCCGGCGTGCGCAATCTGGATGCCCGGAGCTGCGCCTTGCTCGCGGATGAATCGCGCGATGCGCGCCAGCATTTCGATGTGCGCGTCCCGGTAGATCCCGAGATCGGCGGCCGAGATCCGCCCGCGCGGCTCGACAGCCGAAGCTTCGGTGAGCACCAGGCCCGCGCCACCCACCGCGCGGCTGCCCAGATGCACCAGGTGCCACTCGTTGGCGAAGCCATCCAGGCTCGAATACTCGCACATCGGCGAGACCGCGATGCGGTTTCGGAAAGTCACGCCGCGGATGGTCAGGGGAGAGAAGAGATCGGGCATCTCTTTCATGATAACGGTGGGACAGGCCTCCCGGCCTGTCATCAAGGACAGGCCAGGAGGCCTGTCCCACGGACGGCAAGCAGCAGGGCGCGCACGGCGTCCACCGCGAGCAGTGCGGCGTGCTTGGATTCGGAGCTAAGGCCGCCAACCGCATTTTCGACATCGGCCGGCCCGAGGGCGGCGATCTCCGGCGGCGTCTTGCCGGCCAGCAAACCGGTCAGCGCGGAACCCGCCGCGATGGAGGCCGTGCAGCCGCGCGTTTTGAAGCGGGCCTGGGCCACGCGGCCGTCCCGGAACTCGACCGAGAGGCGCAGAATGTCGCCGCACACCGGATTGGACACCTCCACCGTCACCGCCGGCGGCGGCAGTTCGCCCACGTTGCGGGGGTTTTGGAAGTGATCGAGCAGGCGCGCGGAGTACATTTACGATCCCATCAATTCTGCAAGTGTGCTGCAATGATTCTCATGCGGCAGTATTTCCCGATCCTCAAGGAACGCGTGCGCGCGCGGGAGTTCAACTCGCTTTTTCTGTTTGTCACGTCGCGCTGCAATTCGCTTTGCCGCACCTGTTTCTATTTTGACAAGCTTAACAGCCCCGACGATCTCACTACTCCGCAAATCGAGCGCATCTCGGCCACTGCCCCGCCCTTCCGCAAACTGTGGCTCTCCGGCGGCGAGCCCTTCCTGCGCGAGGATCTGGCCGAAATCGTGGAAATGTTCGTCCGGCGCAACGGGGTCCGCAACATCAATCTGCCGACTAACGGGCTGCTTCCCGAGAAGATCTTCCGCACCGTGGACCGCATGCTGCAGCTTTGTCCGGACGTAGCCATCGACCTGAACTTCTCGCTCGACGGCCTCGCCAACACGCACGATTCGATCCGCGGCGTGCCCAACAATTTCGTGCGCACGCTGGCCACCATGGATCAGGCGGAGCGGCGCTACGCCGGTGTGCGGCGGCTGCGGCGCAACGTGCTGACGGTGATCACGCGCGAAAACTACAACGAGATTGTGGCGCTGGGCTTGCACCTGATGGAGCAGACCCATATCGACGGGCAGTATTTCGAAGTGGTGCGCGGAGCCGCGCCCGATCCCAGCCTGAAGCAACTCACCCGGGAAGGCGTAGCCGCCCTGCATCGCCGCCTCATGCCGTTCCATCGGCATTATGCCGCGAAGCTTTTCGCGCGCCTGCCGCCGGGCGTGCGGCATTTCGCCAAGATGTATTACCTGGGCAACCTGCGGTTCCACTTCGACCTGCACGAGCAGTGCCTGGAATCCCCGAAGAAATGGCCGATGCCTTGCACGGCCGGCGAAACCTCCATCGTGATCGATCACAACGGCCGGTTCCGCGCCTGCGAGATGCGCGGCATCGTGGGAGACCTGGCGCATTTCGATTTCGACGTGCGCCGCGCTCTGCATTCGGAGGCCATGCTGGCGGAGGTGCGCGGCATCCCCGAAGCGAACTGCTGGTGCACGCATAGCTGCTTCATCCAGGACAGCTCCAAGTTCCAGCCGAGCGTGCAGCTCTTCCATATTCCATGGGCCTGGTTCCGGCAACGTATCGACAGGCTGCCGGAACTGCCGGCCGCGGAACTGGAGCGGTTCAAGGCGCTGGAGCTGGCCTGACTTGACTACCGTCGTGGCGGCCATCATTCGGCGCGGCGGCCGCATTCTGATTTGCCGCCGGAGCGCGAAGCAGGCGCATGCGCTGAAATGGGAGTTCCCCGGCGGCAAAGTGGAAGAGGGTGAAAGCCCGCCGCAGGCCCTCTGCCGCGAACTACAGGAAGAACTGGCCGTGCGCACTCGTATCGGGGACGAGGTGGAGCGCTACGAGTTTCGCTACCCCGGCAAGAGTCCGATTTTGCTGATCTTCTACGCGGTGACCGATTTCATTGGCGAGCCGCACAATTGCGTGTTCGACGAAATGCGATGGGTGGCGCCCGGCGAACTGCCGCTTTTCGATTTTCTGGAGGGTGACGTGGAGTTCGTAAAACGCCTGGCACAAAGCAATCAGCCGCAGATGGACGCAGATTCACGCAGATAAAAAAGCCCTGAGCCTTGTGATTTCTTATTGCGGCAGTTGCACGCTGACGTTCCGCCGGCGATTCAACTGCTCGGTCAACTGGCGGTCCACCAGCGACAGGGACACTTGGTTGTGCACGTTACCCGAGGTGAAATAGTGCAGCGTGTCGCCCTCGGTGTAATAGGCCACGGCCGAATAGACGGTATGGTCCTTGAAGGCGATCAGGTAGTAGGACGCATCGCTGGGGGCGGGATCGTTATTTGAGGGCGCCTGGTAGTAGTGGAAGTTCGAATCCGCAGCGTCGGGCGGCGGACCGTCGCCGGCGGGCTGCGCGCCGAAATACTGGTTGATCACGATGGGCGGCTGCGCCGGCGCATCGCTCCCGGTGGCATTCTGCTGCGGTTGGTCCGGCTGCGCGGGTCCGTAGCCGTAGCCGTAACCATATCCGCCGACGAAAACCGGGTACGGATAGACGCTCGAGGTGTTGCCGTGGCGATAGCCGTGGCCCGTGCCGCTGTGGGATCGGAAACCGGAAACCAAGCTGCCATAGCGGTTCGCCGCTACCAGGCGCGAGCCGGAGGCAACCGCCGAGCCTTGTGGGATAGCGGGAGAGACCACGTTGCCCCACGGATTGGCGCCCGCCGGAGCATGCCCCAAGCCGGGAAAAACGACGTCGCCAAAGCTACCGACAGACCGGTATTGGGCGGAGAGCGGTCCGACGGCTAGAAACGCGACCAAGACTGCGCCGAAAAGCTTCATGGCTTCAGCTTACCATTACAAAACCGCCAGTTTTGCGCCGATTCCCAATCGGCGCGCAGGATGGCATCCTGCCCCACAAGTCTCGCATGCTACTGCTTGGGCGGCGTGGCAGCGGGCTTGGCGGCCGCGGGCTGCGTGGCAGCGGGCTTGACGGACGAGGCGGCCGGCGGCGCATTCTTGTCGTACAGGGCGATCACGTCCTGCGTGATATCGGTGCCGCTGGCGGCATACATCACCGGCGTCTGCTGCGAGCTCACATCCAGGATCAACGTGTAACCGTTGTCCTTGGCATACTTCTCCATTACGGCGACGATGCGCTGCCCCAACTCCTGCATGATTCTATTCTGCTCCTGATCGAGCTCCGCCTGGGCGTCCTCGGTCTCGCGGTTCAGGGACTTGGTGGTCTGATCGATTTCACGCATGAGCTTCTGTTTGGCTTCTTCGCTCATGGTGTTGGCGCCCTTGCGCAGTTGGTCCTGAAGTTGCGCGATAGTGCTTTGCTTCTTCTCCAGTTCGGTCTTTTTTGGCGCAAATCTGGCGGTCAGCTCGCCGGCCGCTTTTTGCCCATCCTTGGTGCTGATGATGGCGTTCTGGATGTGGATGATTCCGACCTTCGTCTGAGGCGAGGCCTGCGGCGGTGCGGCGGTCTGGGCCTGGGACAGCATGGCCGCCCCCAGAGCGATGGCGGGTAGAAAAACGCAATTCTTTGTCAAGCTGACACTCCTTGAATTTGTCTCGATACTAACATATTGCAACAGGTAGCGACAGAGCCGCGCCTTCAGAACGTCCGGCCGATGGTGAAGCGGAACAGATCGTGCTGCTCGAGGAACGGGTAAGCGTTGCCGAAGGATGCGACGGCGTTGATGAAGGTCGCCTCATTCGGGAAGACCGAGCGGTCCGCCACGATGGGCGGTTGCAAATACTCCCGGACCAGCAGCGGGTTGTAGGCCCAGTAGACCCGGAAGGGCGCTTGCACCACGGGCAGGAGCACTTGCAACTCCAGGCCAGTGGACATGCGCGGGCGCTGCGTGCCCGGGTACACAAAAGCTTTGCCCTCGAATCCGGCGGTGGGGTATGTGTCGTTCAAGTACTGGACGCGGGCCGGATCCATGTCCAACTGGCCCGGACGCAGGATTCTATCGATACCGGCATCCGCGAAAATCGCCAGCACCACCGGCCCGAAGATCGGGATGCGGTATTCGAAATTGCCCACCACGCGCGTGTCGCCGCCAGGGAAGGCGAGCTGGTAGACCGGTATGTTCATGGTCACATTGGTGGGGGTGAGTGTACCGTTGGTGTTGACCAGGGCGGTGCGCTGCGAGCCGTCGTTGTTCAGCACGTTGATGGTAGCTTCGCTGGGAATAAAGGCAATGGGGCTGATGCCCCAAATCTGGAAGCCGCGAATATCCTGCTCGCCGCCGATGTAGGTGCGGGAGAAGGGTGGAATCTCCTTGCCGCCGTAGCCGGTGATCATGGAGGCGAGGAGATGAAAAGCCAGGATGTTCGACTTATGCCAGGGCGCGGGTTTAAAGTATTTGCCCTCGATCACCGGTTGGATGGTATTGACGTTGCCCCCCAGGAAGCTGCCGGCGAAAGTAGTCGAGATAAACAGGCTCTTGCCGCCCGTGGGCGTAATGGGATGGTTCACGGTATTGTATGTAAACGAGGGCACGATGCGGCTGGTCCGGATACCTTGCAGGGAGTTGGGGCCCGCGATTCCGTTGAAATTGATGTAATCGAAGTAAGACGCCGCGGCGGTGGTCTCCGTCTTGACGTCGGAGATGTCATAGCCGTAAGTGACGCCGATGCGGGAGAAGCTGCGCTTCAAAGGATAACTGGCCGAAACGGAGAAGCCGTGTCCGGTCTGGATATAATTCAACAGGTTTTGCGAGCCGAGCGCGGTGAACAGCGGGATGAGGTTTTCACCGGCCAGGATGGAAGCCTCGCGGCCCTGGTTGTAATCGAAGCGGGTCAGGTGGGCTTCGACGCCGACCTGCAGAGGAAGATCCAGGAAATACGGTTCGGTGAAGCCGGTCGACACGCTCCGCATGCGCGTACCCAATTGCGAATTGATGGAAAGCGTCTCGCCCAATCCCAGGAAGTTGTTGGTGGCATAGTTCAACCCCACGAAGCTGCCGGCGATTCCGGAGACGCCTCCATTGAGGCCGATGGTGTTCTTGCCCCGCTCCCTGACCTTCAGGGTGATATCCACCGTGCTGGTCTGGGTGTTCCGCTTGATGTCGGCGGACTCTTCGGCTTTCAAGATCTCGAAATAGCCGAGTTGATTCAAGCGCAGTATGCTCAGCTCCCAGAGATGATTGTTGAAGATGTCGCCTTCATCCAGCAGGATCTCGCGGCGGATGATCTTGTCGCGCGTGGTGACGTTGCCCGAGAAATCGATGCGGCGCACGAAGAACTGCTTGCCCTCGTCCGCGGTAAGCGTGAGGTCGATCTTGTCAGTGTTGGGGATAACTTCGAAATTTGGCTCGGGCACGAAGTCGATGTAGCCGAACTCGCCGTAGAGTGTGCGCAGGTTGTCCAGACCCTTGCGCAGCTTGGTGGTGGAGAAGGGATCGCCTTCACCCATTTTGAACAACGGGCGCATCAGGGTTTCCGGAGTGTGGAAGAGCTTGACACCCACGAAAGTGATTTTGTTCAGCCGGTACAAGCGGCCTTCCTCGACCGGCAAGGTGATGTTCATGGCTTTGCCGGGATTGTTCGACTTGATCAAGGGAAGCTTGAAGCCGTGTCCGCCGGTATTGACCAATTCCGTCTTTTGGTCGAGAACCCTGGCCATGAAATAGCCTTCCGATTGATACGCGTCGCGGATGCGTTCCTTGTCTTCTTCGAGCTTCGAGGAATCGTAGGTCTTGGCAAAGATATTTTCGAACAGGATGGAGTGCGGGATGCCGTAGTCGTGGGTGTTCTTCATGGCGCGGATCACGTCGGGTTCGCTGAAGGCCTTATTGCCCACGATGGTGATTTTGCCGACCTTGATCTTGGGACCCTCGTTGACGTTGAAAAAGACTTCCAGCGAGGAGGGCGGGATCTGGCGCACTTCGGCGTCCACGGTGGCGAATTGACGGCCGCGCTCGGCCAGATATTCCTTAATCACTACGGCGGCGTGTTGAACCTTGTTGGGATCGTATTGCGACTCGACCGATAGGCCTACCTTGCGCTCTTTGAAGCGATCCAGGACTTCAGAGACGGTAAGCGATTTGAGCCCCGGCCCGTATTTGATGGAGCGCACCACGCGGCGCTCAGTGACGATATAGCGCAAGATGATTCCGCCGCCGGGCCCCTGCTCGGTTTCCAAGTGGATATCGTCGAAGCGGCCGCTGTTCCAGAGCAACATGAAATCGCGGTGCACATCCTCTTCGTTGTAGATGTCGCCTTTCTTGGTGGTGATGGTAGCGCGCATCGTCTCCAGCGGCACGCGGCGCCCGCCACGGAACTGGATGTCTTCGATCACTTGCCCGCCGGGCTGCGCTTTGGGCTGTTCCGCGGGTTTGGGCGCTTCGAGAGCAGGCTGTTGAGGCGCGGGTTGCGCCGGTTTGGTCTGCGATTCGGGCACCGTTTCGAACGGATTCTGCGGCTTCTTTTCCGGCGTGGGCGGCGGTTGCTGCGGCGCCGCAGGCGGATTCTGAGCCCATGCGATGGAGGCTATGGCGGCGCAGAAGCAAAGAAGGGCAATCGACAGGCAGGCGCGCCTGTAACAAATCATGAAAACATACCTTTCCACTCTGCGCTGTTACGGAGACGTAGATTTCCGGGAAACCGTTTCACTAGAGCTATGCCAAGTCGCAGATTGAGTAAACGTCCATTCTAGCCAATGTGCGGCGCGCGTACAACGAGGCGGAGTTGGCACAGGTGTGACGCGCAGGCACATGGGCTCGCTGCGCTCGCCGGGGCCGGGGGCCTGGGGTTGGGGGCTGGGGCTGTGTCTCAAAGCAGGGTCAATTCCAGGGGCGCTCCGGCGGCGCAACTTAGCAATTTAGCCGCGGAGGATTGGGACACGGAGATCTCGTAGTAGCCCGCGCTGCCCGGGATGAGGAATGCCTCGCCGGGGCCGCGCTCCGCGTAATTGCGCGCGAATGCGTCGATGCGCTGCGGCCCCACGGCCATCTGGAACGCGCGTTTGTCCAGGTCCAGGAAGTCCGCGACGGAGAAGTTGGTGACCAGGTTGCCGAAGCGGTCCACTTTCAATACTGAGCCCGTCCAGACGCCGTGTCCGGTGCGGGCCGGCTTATCGAAATCGAGGCGCACATAGTCCGCGATGAGGTTGCCGAAACGCGCCGCGGGCACACCGCCCGCCAGACGCGCGGCCACCGGCGCGAAGATGTCGCGGCCGTGAAACGTGTTACTGACAGACGGCAGAAAGTAGCGCACGCTCGATATGGCGCGCACTTTATGTTTTTCGCGCGCATAGATCATGGAAAGTACGCCGTTATCGGGCGCGATGAAATATTGTCCCGCGGCTTGCGCCATGATGGGGCGGCGCGACGTGCCCACGCCGGGATCGACCACCACCACGTGCACTGCGCCGCGCGGAAAGTAGCGGTACGCCTGAGAGAGCGTAAAGGCGGCCTCGCCGATCTCGAAGGCGCCCACTCCGTGGCTGATATCCACGATGCGCGCGCGCGGGCAGATCGACAGGATGACCCCTTTCATGACGCCCACATAGTGGTCGGACAGGCCGAAATCGGTGGTCAGGGTAATTAGCGGAGCGGGCATTGTTAGAATGAAAAGAGTGCAGCGTTATTACTTCGATCACAACGCGACGACGCCGGTGTCTCCGGAAGTGCTGGAGACCGCGGTGGCGTGTCTCGGTCAAGTGTATGGTAACGCTTCCAGCATCCATCATTTCGGACAGGCCGCCAAGCAGCGGCTGGAGATGGCCCGGCGGCAGACTGCGGCGGCGATGGGCTGCCAGCCGCGGGAGATCGTGTTCGTGAGCGGCGGCACCGAGGCGGATAACCTGGCATTGTTCGGAACCGTGCGCCATGCGCAGCATGCCGGGCGCGTGTCGCGGCACGTCGTCACCACCGCGATCGAGCATCCGGCGGTGCTGAACGCGTGCGCGCAGCTTGAACGCGAAGGCGTGGCCGTGACGTATGTGCCGGTGGGCGCGGACGGCATCGTGGATCCGGACGATGTCCGGCGCGCGCTGCGGCCGGACACAGTGCTGGTCTCCGTGATGCATGCGAACAACGAATTGGGAACGGTGCAGCCGGTGGCGGAGATCGCGGCCATCGCGCGCGATGCCGGCGTGTACGTGCACGCGGATGGCGTGCAGGCCTTGGGCAAGATTCCGGTGGACGTGGACGCGCTGGGCGTGGATCTGTACAGCGTGAGCGGCCATAAGATTTACGCGCCCAAGGGAATCGGCGCGCTGTACGCGCGGCGCGGCACGCGGCTGGGAGCCATCCTGTTTGGCGGGCATCACGAGCGGGAGCGGCGCCCGGGAACGGAGAACGTGCCGGGGGCGGCGGCGTTCGGCTGCGCGGCGGAATCGGCGGAGACGCATTTAGAAACCGAGGCGCGGCGCATAGGTGAACTGCGCGACAGGCTGGAATCGGCCATTCTGGAACGTATTCCGCACACGGGCGTGAACGGCAATCGCGCGGCGCGCACGCCGAACACCACGAACATCTACTTCGACGGTCTGGAGGGCGAAGCGCTGGTGATCGCGCTCGACCTGCGCGGCTTTGCCGTATCGAGCGGCGCGGCCTGTTCGAGCGGAGCCGTGGAACCGTCGCACGTGCTGACGGCCATCGGGCTGGGGGTGGAGCGGGCGCGCGCCAGCATCCGCTTTTCCCTCGGACGCGCGAATACGGCCGAACACGTGGATGCGCTGGTGGAGGCGGTGGCGGCGTCCGTGGCGCACTTGCGCAAGCTGTCCCCGGTGTTGGTATGAGCGAGGGTATGGGCGCCGCGCCTATTGCTGTGGCGATGAGCGGCGGCGTGGATAGCTCGACGGTGGCGGCGCTGCTGGCGCGCGGCGGACGGCCCGTGGTAGGGCTGACCATGCAGCTCTGGAACCAGCGCCGCCTGCCCGAACTTTCGGTGGAAGGCTCGACCGGACGGTGTTGCTCGCTGGACGATGCTTACGATGCGCGGCGCGTAGCGGAGCAGATCGGCATTCCCTATTACGTGGTGAATTTCGAGCGGCAGTTCGAGGCGCGCGTGATTGAGCCGTTCGTCGCGGACTATCTGGCGGGGCGGACTCCCATCCCGTGTACGCTGTGCAACAACTTCATCAAGTTCGATCAGTTTCTGGATATGGCGGATGCGGTGGGCGCGGTACAGATCGCGACCGGGCATTATGCGCGCATTACCTTCGACCAGGCCGGCGGGCGGTATCAGTTGCGCAAGGCCGTGGATGAGACCAAGGATCAGACTTACTTCCTGTTCGGACTGACGCAGGCGCAGCTTGCGCGCAGCCTGTTTCCGCTGGGGGAGATGCACAAGGCGGAGGTGCGGCGGCTGGCGCGGGACATGCAACTGGCCGTGGCGGAAAAGGGAGAGAGCTTCGAGATCTGTTTCGTCCCGAACGGCGATTATGCCGCGTTCATGGACGCGTACCTGCGGCAGAAGGGTACGCCCGCGGAACATACGCGCGGGGAGATCGTGACCGCCGACGGGCGCACGCTGGGCGAGCACGGCGGCGTGCATCATTTTACAGTGGGGCAGCGCAAGGGATTGGGCATCGCCACGGGCGAGCCGCTGTATGTGATCGCGACGGACCCGCAGTCGCAGCGCGTCACGGTGGGCCGCAACGACGAGTTGCTGCGCTCCAGCCTGACCGCGCGCGAGGTGAATTGGGTGGCGATCGCGGGGCTGCAGGCACCGATGCGCGCGGCGGTGAAGATTCGGAATAAGCATGCCGCCGCTCCGGCCACGATTTATCCCACAGATGAGGCTGCGCGCGTGGAGGTGCGGTTTGACGAGCCGCAGCGGGCCGTGACGCCGGGGCAGGCGGCGGTGTTTTACGACGCGGATCTGGTGCTGGGCGGCGGGTGGATTGAGTGAAGCGGCGGACAACCGGCGCAACGCTGACGACGGGAACGGTGCACGAGTTCTTCACGCGGTCCCGCGAGCGCGCGCGCATGCTGGATCGGGTGAAAGGATACCGGCCGAGGTCAGGCTGGTCTTTGAAAACCCGGCGGACCTGATCCACGTGCTCTCGACCGAACGCATCCGCGTGCTGCGGGCTGTGCGTACAAAGCCGATATCCGTTTCGCAACTGGTGAACGAACTGCAGCGGGACAGACAAGCGGTTATGCGCGACGTGCGCCTGCTGGAGTCGTTCGGATTGCTGAAGACGCGGGAGGCGCCGAATCCGGGACACGGTAGGCAGCGAATCGTCGCGCCACTGGCCGCCCTGTATCAACTGGTGGCGAATATCTGAGTGAGCCGCCACCGTGCTCATGGATTGGGTCTGCTTAATCCGGTCGCGCGCTTTGGGATCCTCATCTGGTATTGTTATTCCAAATGGATTGCCCAAATTGCGGTTTAGTGAATCCCGCCTCGGCAGACCGCTGCGACTGTGGGTACGATTTCGTCGCTCAGTCAATGCCTCGGAGCGGCCTGCCGCAAGATCGTATTAAGGAGGTCCCCATCTTCGCAGCAGCAGGGTGGTTTATTGCTGTCGCTGCGGTAGTATCGCATTTTTGGACTGGTCAAAGCACGGCGGCTTACCTTATCCCCATTGCGGTCTGGTGTGCCCTGTTTACCCTCTCTATATTCCGCCTCGAAAAGATCAACGTTTGGCTTCTGCTTAGCTCACCCGTTGTCCTTCTGGCTCTTCCTTTGTGGTTCTTGCTTGTCCTTGCGGAGTGCTTTTCAGGTCTGTCTCCAAATGGCTGCTTTTGACGGTTCGTCGTCGCGTTTTGTAGCCGCCGCTGCCCGGACACTGAGGCATTAACTCTTGAGTACTCCTCCTCTACGCTCACGTCCCACCAATACAACCTTAATACTTAGGCACCGACGGATCTACTTTGTCGCTCCACGCTAGTATGCCGCCCTTCATATTGCGGGCGCGGAAGCCGGCCTCCTTCAGTATGCCGACGGCCTTGGCGCTGCGCATGCCGCTCTTGCAGTGGGCCACGATTTCGATATCGCGATCCAGCTCGTCGAGCCGTTGCGGCAGTTGGCCGAGCGGGATCAGCCTCGCGGAAGGAATGCTGCAGATCTGGTATTCGTGCGGTTCGCGCACGTCGATCAGGACGAAGTTGTCGCCGCGATCGATTTTCGCTTTCACTTCGGTTGGATCGATATCACCTTCCACAATGGCCTCCGGCTGCGGCTGGGGAATGCCGCAGAACTGCTGATAGTCTATCAGCTTCGTCACCGTGGGATGGTCGCCGCACACCGGGCACTCCGGATTCTTGCGCAGCTTCAACTCGCGGAAGCGCATGGCCAGCGCATCGTAGAGCAACAAGCGACCCACCAGCGGCTGGCCGATTCCCAGGATCAGCTTCACGGTTTCGGTGGCCTGGATCAGCCCGATGGTGCCCGGCAGAATTCCGAGCACGCCGCCTTCGGCGCAACTCGGCACCAGGCCGGGAGGCGGCGGCTCCGGATACAGGCAGCGGTAGCACGGCCCACCCTCGTAAGCGAACACGGTGGCCTGCCCTTCGAAACGGAAAATCGACCCATAGACATTCGGTTTACCCAGCAAGACGCAGGCGTCGTTCACCAGGTAGCGCGTGGGGAAATTGTCGGTGCCGTCGACGACGATGTCGTAATCGCGCAGAATGCCGAGAGCGTTTTCGCTGGACAGCGCGACCTCGTGCTTGTCGATCCGCACGAACGGATTGATCTCGTGCATGCGGTCGGCGGCGGAATCCAGTTTCTTGCGGCCCACGTCGCTGGTGCCGTGGATGACCTGGCGTTGCAGGTTGGTGAAGTCCACCACGTCGAAATCCACCAGGCCGATACGGCCGACGCCGGCGGCCGCGAGATAGAGTCCCAGCGGCGCACCCAGCCCGCCGGTCCCCACCAGTAGCACTTTTGCGGCCTTCAACTTGAGCTGACCTTCGGTACCGACCTCCGGCATGATGAGGTGACGGCTATAGCGCAGGATTTCGTCTTTAGTCAGTTCCGCCGTGGCGGGTTCCGGCGGCGCGGCGACTGACCCGCCTGCGATGCTGGGGACGATCGAGACGGTGTCGCCATCCTTCACCGGCGTGGCATCCTTCTGTAGATAGCGGATGTCTTCGTCATTCAAATAGACGTTGACAAAGCTGCGCAGCTTGCCTTCATTGTTATAGAGCTGCTGGCGCAGATCCGGGTGCTGGGTGGTCAGGGCGGTCAGCACTTCGCCTACGGTCGAGCCGCTCAGCTCGACGGAGTCCTGCTTGCCTGCGTATTGGCGCAGGGGTGTGGGAATCAAAACTTTGGCCATGTTAGTAAGTCGTACTCCAGAGCCGGCTGAAAGCCGGCTGCGGGCAGGATTGCCCGCCCTCCTAGTAGGTTAGCTCTTCGCGCTCCGCTTTGGTTTGCTCGGCATCGGGCAGCCAGCTATTGGCGTGGTCGAATGCGCCGTTGCGTATGGAGAGCACCACAAAAGAATACCAGGGACACGAGTTCTTCAGGTCGGTCTCCGAAAAATAGGCATCGCAGTCGGGATGCGAATGATAGATGCCGACCAAGTCCAAGTTGCGGCTGCGGGCTTCCTTGTCGGCGCGAAGCAAGTCTTCCGGACGCAGTTCGTAGCGGCTGGCGCGCGCGCCGGTGTAGGCGTTCTCGAGCGGCAAAGCGATTTGGACCGACTTCTGCGAATCGCCGATCGCTCCTAACATTGCCCCGCAGCATTCGTTCGGATAGGCGGCTTGCGCGTGCGCCACCATTTCACGCCAGGCATCCGGTTCAATGCGAAGCATGCTTCTTCATGCCTCTTCCCAGAAATGGTCGCTCAGATATTTCTCCGCGCTATCGCAAAGCACGGTCACGATCATTCCTTCGCGGCCCTCGGCATGTAACTGGCGCGCGATTTGCAGGGCGGCGACCACGTTGCATCCGGACGAAATCCCTACCAGCAAGCCCTCTTCGCGCGCCAAGCGGCGCACCATGGCGTAGGCTTCCTCGGTGTCCAGCCAGATGTTGCCGTCGGCCAGCGTGGGATCGTAGATGCCGGGCACGATGGCGCTGGGCATGTGCTTCAATCCTTCCAGGCCGTGGAAGCCGCTGGAGGGCTGGCCGGAGTAGCATTTCACGTGGGGCAAGTCGCGATGCAGGCGGCGGGTCACGCCGGTGAATGTTCCGCTGGTGCCCATGGCCGCCACGAAGTGCGTCAGCAGGCCGTTGGTTTGTTCGATGATTTCGCGGCCGGTGGTTTCGAAATGCGCTTTCCAATTAGCCGGGTTGTTGTATTGATCCGGGTAAAAGTAGCGGTCGGGATCTGCCTCGTAGATTTCGCGGCACAAGCGTATGGCGCCGTCCGAGCCTTCGCCGGGATCGCTGAACACCATCTCCGCGCCATAGGCTTTCAGGATGCGCCGTCGCTCGATGGAAGCGTTGCCCGGCAGGCAGAGCTTGACCTGGTACCCGCGCGCCGCGCCGATCATGGCGTAGGCGATGCCGGTGTTGCCGCTGGTGGCGTCCAGGATAACGCTCTCGGGACGGAGGCGGCCGGTGCGCTCGCCATCCAGGATCATGTTGAGGCCGGCGCGGTCCTTCACGGATCCGCCGGGGTTGAAGTATTCCGCCTTGGCGTGAACGGTGACGCCGGGGACCTCGCGGCCGATTTTCGGCAAGCGCAGCAGCGGGGTGTTGCCGATGGTGGACAGGAGGTTTTTGGCCTGCGTTCGAACGGGGTTTTGGACGAAAGCGGCTGCCATAGTCTATCTCGTTGGATTAGCGAGCGGCATTGGCGGATGCAGCATTTATAGGGGTATCGTAGCAAACCCCGTTAGGATTAGGGGATTGTGCGCGATTGTGCGCAATTGTGCGTGCGATGGCGCACGATTGTTTTTGGATAAGACGAAACCAATTTGGGGCCTTTGTGCTTCATTTTCTTTTGGTTACAGCCGAATCTCGAAGCGCGAACTGGGCTGACTGCTTCCGATTTCACATTAGCACGGCCAATTCGGGATTCCAGCCTCCCGGCGGTATGGAATTGGCTGTAGGTAGTTGGAAAACAAGGATGATAGCGATTCATGGCCGATATGTGAACATTGCAAGTCAATGCGTGCCTGGAATCATCCAGGGAAATACATACGCCTGGAACAACACCACCACGCCCACCAGCGCGGCCAGCGCCACGCTGTGCAGGAACACATAGCGCAGGATATTGCCTTCATTGCCTTGTTGTCCGGTGGCCACGCCCGCCACCACGATGCTTTGCGCGTCGATCATTTTGCCCATGACGCCGCCGGCGCTGTTGGCCGCTGCGGCCAATAACGGCGACACGCCCACCTGGCGCGCGGTGATCTGCTGCAAGCCGCCGAATAGCACGTTGGAGGATGTATCGCTGCCGGTGAGCGCCACGCCCAGCCATCCCAGCATCGGCGAGAAAAAGGGGAAAAGCGCGCCGGTGGAAGCGAAGGCCAGCCCCATGGTGGCGTCCAGGCCGCCGTAGCGCGTCGCGTAACCGATCCCCAGCATGGCCGCGATGGTCAGCAGCGACAGCCGGACGCGCCGCAACGTGCCCCAGAAAATCGATAGCAGCTTGAGAGGCGAAAAACCCAGCAACAAGCCGCTGACGATGCCGGTCAGCAGCAGGCTAGTGCCGGTCGCGGAGAGCCAGTTGAAGACGAACACGGCGGGCTCGGCCGTTGGTTTCGAAACCACCGGCGGCACACGAAGCACAGCCTTGTGCAGACCCGGAAAGTTGAACGTGATTTGTGAGATACGGCTGGAAACGCCGTTGAGGAATGTTTTCACCGGTGGCACACCCCAGGCAAACACTAGAACCGAGAGCAGAATCCACGGCATCCAGGCCTTCAGCGCGCGGCGGCCGCCGATGGCCGGCCTGGCGGCGGCTTCGGCACGGCGTTCGGCCTCGGTCTCATGCTCGAAGTTCCAGGTGCTGCGGGGCTGCCAAAACTTTAAGAGGATCACCAGCGCCAGCATCGAGACCAGCGATGCGGCGATATCCACCACCCAAGGCCCTTGCAGATTGCTGACCAGACATTGCGTGACGCCGAAACTGACGCCCGCCGTCAGGCACGCGGGCCACACTTCCAGCATGCTCTTGCGCCCGGCCATGGCCCACACCAGCCAGAACGGGACCAATAAACTGAACACCGGCAGGATGCGGCCCACCATGGCGCTGAGTTGCTCGAGCGGCAGTCCGGTGACGCCGGCCAGCGCAATCAGCGGCGTGCCCAGCGCGCCGTACGCCACCGGCGCGGTATTGCCGATCAAGGCCATGCCGGCGGCCTGCAGCGGCCGGAACCCGAGAGCGATCAGCATGGCGGCGGATATCGCAACGGGAGTGCCGAAGCCCGCCGCGCCCTCGATGAACGCTCCGAAACTGAACGCGATCAGCAGCGCCTGCAGGCGGCGGTCGCTGGCCAATCCGGCCACCGTGTGTTTGATTACTTCGAAATCGCCCGACTGAACGGTCACGTCGTACACGAATATGGCGCACAGCACGATCCAGCCGATGGGGAACAGGCCGTAGGCTGCGCCGTTCAGCGCGGCGGCCGCGGCCAGCCCGGGCGGCATGCCGAACACCAGCATGGCCACGGCCAGGGATGCGCCCAAGCCGGCCAGCGCGGCCCAGTGCGCGCGGGCGTGGCCGAAGGCGAGCAGGCCCAGCAGAACCGCCACGGGCAGGGCGGCGGCCAGGGCGGAAAGAGCTACGCTACCCGCGACTGGCGTATAGACCTGAGTCCAAGTCACCGATTTCCGGCCTCGCTTTGTGAGTCGGACAATTGTATCATCGCCCGTATGATGGCCCCGTATGACGGCCTGTTTGATGGCCGGGCGTGCTACACTACCGAAGTCTACCCTCCCCGAGGGCGACGTGGGTCGAGCCATGGTTCCGCGGGAGTCGCGAATATACGTTTTCGGCGCGTTCCGCATCGAGCCGGGCGCGCGCAGCCTGATGCGCGCTGACGAGCCGGTTCCCCTGACACCGAAGGCCTTCGACCTGCTCCTTTACATGGTGCGCAATGCGGGACGCCTGTTGACGAAAGAAGAGCTGTTGGGCGCGGTATGGCCGGACAGCATCGTGGAAGAGGGGAATCTCAGCCAGAATGTGTTTCTGCTGCGAAAGGCGCTGGGGGAGACCAGCAAAGAGAATCGCTGCATTTTGACGATTCCGGGCCGGGGCTATCAATTCGCGGCGCCGCTGGCGAGCGAATCGCCCCAGTTGACGGTGCGCGCCGCGCATACGCAGACGACGGCGATTGTCGAAGAAGAGTATTTCGATGAGGTTCCGGCGAAGCGCCGGAGCCGGCGATGGATTTGGGCCGGGTTAGCAGCATTGGCTGTGATGGCCGGCGCCGGCGCGATCTTTTACCGTTCGGCTCAAAGGCCAATGCCGGGTGGGCGCCGGGAGATGGTGGTCGCGGACTTCGTCAATCGCGGGAAAGATCCGGCCTTCGATCCGACACTGCGAAGGGCAGTGGAGATCGAGTTGGGACAATCGCCGTATCTAAGCATATTGCCGCAACCAAAGGTGGCGGAGACGCTGCGCATGATGGGGCGGCCGGCGGACGAGAGGCTGAGCGAGCCGGTGGCGCGGGAGGTTTGCCAGCGCAACAGCGGACAGGCGGTGATTGCCGGGGAGATCGTAAGCGTTGGGTCGCACTACCTGGTAACGCTGGATGCGTTGGACTGCGCGACGGGCAGCGCCATCTCGCAAGCGAAAGCGGAGGCGGTGTCGAAGGAAGACGTGCTGAAGTCGCTCGACCGGGTGACCCGGCAAGTGCGGCGGCAGTTGGGGGAATCGCCGCACTCCATCCAGCAGTTCGACGTTCCGATCTACCAGGCGACCACGAAGTCATTCGACGCGCTGGTGGCCTTTTCGAGAGGGAACGCGATGCTGGCTTCCCGCAATGTCGCCGACGCGATTCCGCTATTCGACCGCGCCATCGAGCTCGATCCAAAGTTCGCGCTGGCCTATGCCGCCCGCGGCCGGGTGCTGGCCAACCTGCAGGAGCACAAGCGGGCCGCGGAAGACTATGCGAAAGCGTTTGCGCTAAGCGACGGGGTGAGTGAGCGGGAAAAGCTTTCGATTACCGCGCATTTCTACGCTTTTGTGGACGAAGACCTGGAGCGGACCGCGGATACCTATAAGGTATGGGCCAGGCTGTACCCTCGGGATGCCGTGTCCTGGACGGAACTGGCGGGCACTTATATCCTGATGGGCAGGTATCGGGAGTCGGCCGCGGCCGCCGCGGAAGCGCTCAAGTTGGATCCTAGCTCCGTACTGGCTTATCAGATGCTCGCGCGGGCCCAGAAGAAGTCCAATCTTTTCGAGGATGCCAAAGCCACCTGCCGGGAAGCGCTTGTGCGCGGCCTGGACAACTGGCATTTCCATAGCATTCTGTTTCAGATTGCATACGCCGAAAAAGACAGCGCCGCGATGGCGCGGGAGGCGGCGTGGGACAAAGGCAAGACCACCGAGAACTCGACGCTGGAAAACGAGGCGTTTGCCGCGGCGACCGAGGGCCGGATCCAGCGCGCACATGAGTTGTTTCGAGCGGCCGCGGAAGCCTCCCACAGGGAGCGGCTGGAGGATTTCCCAAATGAACTTTTGCTGGACGAGGCGCAAGTGGAATTGTTCGCGGGATTCCTGCCGGAAGCGCGGTCGGAAGCCGAGAGGGTGCCGCTCGACCGGGACACTTACACTTTGACCGAGGCGGGCATCGTGGCGGCGCTCTCCGGCGGGACGCCGTACGCGGCGGCGTTGATTGCCCGATTGAAAAACGACCCGCGGCACAGCGTTCTGCGGGACCGGATCTACATCCCATTGCTCGAAGGCGCGGTGGCGCTCTATGAGAAGAAGCCCGGCGAGGCGGTCAAACTGCTGGAACCCGCGCAGGTTTACGAACTGCGCGACTACATTATTCCGTTCCTGCGGGGGCGCGCCTTTTTGGATGCTAAGAGCCCGGAGCGGGCGGTCGCCGAATACCGTGCGATCGCGGACAATGCGGGAATCGATCCGCTTTCTCCCATGTATCCGCTGGCGTATCTGGGGATGGCGCGGGCGTACCGGCTGCAGGGCAAGCGCGTGGAGAGCCGGGCGGCTTATGAGCGTTTCTTCGAGATCTGGAAAGACGCCGACGCGAACCTGCCCGTGCTTCTGGAAGCCCGCCGTGAGTATGCCCAAAAGGCAGAAGACAGAAGACAGAAGTCAGAAGCCAGAAGACGGAAGTGATTGATTCCGCAGCATTTCCACTCCCCTGAGAACAATTGAGAACTCCTGAGAGCGCTCTGAGGACTTCCAGCGCGGCGCTCCGCCATACTGGCTTCCGGATGAGGGTCCGGCGGCGCATCGCAGTCACGGTTGAGAAGCGCGAGATCTCGATTTCGGGCCACACGGCCGGGCGCGAACAGGCGCATTGCAAGCATTGCGGCCGGGAGGTCTCGATGCTGCCGGCGGCCCTGGCGGCGGTGCTTGCCGGGGCGCCGGAGCGGTTGGTCTACCAGTGGGTGGAAGCGGGCAAGGTCCACTTTCTGGAACGGCCGAACGGCGCAATTCTGATCTGCCTGGAATCGTTGGAAGGGCCGAGATGAAAATTCTGCCGGCTGCCCGAAACGGAGACGGCCGGGTGTAGAATTGTCGCCACCTGGGTTCCAAGATGAACTCCCCTTTTGGAAACGGGGGCCCAAGCTCAGTGCACAAGGAGACTG
>Ga0302324_100000676_pt1 | contig 86649 bp, 80 predicted proteins | sample Palsa_T0_1_FD_201949 | JGI IMG/M metagenome (GOLD analysis project Ga0302324, IMG submission 201949) | Peat permafrost microbial communities from Stordalen Mire near Abisko, Sweden - Palsa_T0_1 | ecosystem: Environmental > Terrestrial > Soil > Palsa > Peat permafrost | place: Sweden: Abisko...
TCAAGACATTGCTCATGGAGAACGGAGGATAGCGTCCTCACGTCCCCGTCAATGTCCTGGATGACGGTCTACAACTGGCCGGTTTTGAGGTGTCCCCGACTGGCCGGTTTTGGGTGTCCCCCGAGGCCAAGCTCTTCCCATCCTGGTCGATATTTTGCAACGATCCCACTTCCAATCCTTTCTGCTCCAGCAGCCGGAGGTGCACCTTCACCCTAAGGCGCAGGCTCCCACTGAATCTTGGGCATGCTTTAACGGCCGAGTATCAGCGTGCGGAATTCATCGACCAGCCGATCCTGCTGGCTCGGATCTTCGTTGGCAAGATTCTCCTTCAATCTCTTGAGGAAATCCCGCTTGCGATCCTCCTGGCTCTCCAGGCCGATGCGAACGAGTGCGGCGATTGCCTTGCTCATGCTCGTATCGACCGCCTGGGCGTAACGCGCCACTTGATTGGCAAGAGGGGGAGCCAGTCCGACGGTATATCGCGACTCGACCTTACGATCGCCGCGCCTGCCGCGCCTGGTTGCTGTCACGGAGCGAGGCATACATCATCAGAATAAATCATTCCGATGCATCCGAACAAAAAGGCCGTCCGCCACGCCTCGAGTTTCCGGCGGCCACCGCCGCCGCGAATCATCGTCGCCAAGCGGCGTATCGGGAACAATCCGGCTTTAATCGCACATCACCGGCCACTGCGGACCTCTATGCGACGCGAAGTTCGGCTGTACCGTGCTTTCTAGGCTTCACGACGATCTCTACATCGTGCCCTAGCGCCACCAGGAAACGCATCAGGCGCTCGACCGAATATCCCCGGAACTGACCAGCCAGCATCGCTGAGATTTTGGGCTGATCGATGCCCATGAGCTGTGCCGCGGCTGCTTGGGTCAGCTTTCGTTGCCTGATGGTCCGGTCGATCCGAAGCACCAGCCCAGCTTTAATCAGGTGTTCGCCGGCATCGGCCAGGCCGAGGTCGGCGAATACGTTGCCCGTGCTGGGCTCCTGCCTAAGGGCCTCTCTTTTCGGCATTTTTCACCCCGCTTCTCAACTGCTTGAGCCGCTGCCGGATCAGGTCCATCTCCGGTTTCGGTGTCGCAATCCCGGCCTTGGACTTCTTCTGGAAGGCGTGAATCACGTAAATCGATTCTCCAATCGAGACAGTATACATCGTGCGGTAGGTTCCGCTAGCGTCATACGCCACAATCTCGATCACCAGGCTGCCAAGACCATGCAGTGGCTTCGCCTTGACACTCCGTTCGCCCAACTGCGCAGCGTACAACGCATAGCCGATGTCATCTTGAACGCCAGCCGGAAATGACTTCACGTTGGAACGGGAATCGCCAAGCCAGATGAGGTTCTTCATCCGTTGCTACATGCCCATATTGGCATAAATCGGATGGAGAGTCAAATGACGAATCAACATCACGGCGGACTCAGCCAGCCGTCGAGATCGTCTGATGACCCCGCCGCCAAAGAAGCGAACATTGCTTGCTCGCGCCGTTCCCAATCTGGAAGAGTACCCATGGCGCTTCCCAGGGGTAGCCTCCGAGAACGCTGTTTTCGAGGCTTTTGCATGCGGGCCGGCACTTCAGCGCGTCGGCGACTCGGGTCAAGTGGCAGGCGACCCAGAGGTCAGCGCGTTTATGGGGGCTGCGGTCTAGAAGGCACCACGACCGATCTGAAAAGGTTCACCTCCCGTGACATTTCTTGAACTTTTTGCCCGATCCGCAATAGCACGGATCATTGCGCCTGGGTTTTGGCCGCGGCGGCCGAAACATCGCCGGTCCTTCCGAACCGTATTGACGTCGCTTCTTGATCCTCTCGAGTGTGCGCAGGACCGGTGGGTCTTTGATGTCATCTGGGACGATGACATCGTCGCCTTCCTGGATGCCGATCACATCGGGGTCGTTTTCCGGAATCTGCCACGCCGGTCGCACGTTAAGGTGCGAAGTGAGAATCGCCAGATGTTCGGCAATACTGGGTAACGTTCGCCCCGGCTCGACGTGCCCGGGAACGAGATAATAACTTCCAGCGCGGCGATAGTGGCTGAGAAACCGATCAAGATTTTCGGAAGTGGCCGGGGTCATTGTCTGGATTCTGGAGACCATCGCGAAATGAGACGCCTGGGCCAGCACCTCCCACTCGATGTTCGGGCCGACAAGTAGGCGGTAGTGCGCTGGGTTCTTCCGGCTAAATCCGGTGATGATCGTAATGCGCAATCTGCCAGTTTGATCGTGCCGGCCGATGTCGTGCTGCCAGGCTGCAAAAATGTTCTTGCCAGCGTCCTTATCTTCAAAGACGAAGGCGAGAAACGGAGGCAGGCAGGACTCCTGGTGTCCGATAAAGCCAGCGCCTCTCCAACCTGCTTTGTCCCATAACGGAATATTGATCACTGAGATGATTTTGCGATCTCGATGCTTGAACGTCTCGGGGTCGAGGAGTTCGGGAGGAGGATCGCCCGCTCCAAAGACCGGTGGTGCAGCCCTCAAAGTCTTCTCTGGTGGGGGAGTCTGCCCGGCATTCCACGGCTCCCCTCGCCGAAGGGGAAATCCTTCTGGGCTGGCCGACTGCCAGTCGGCCAGCCGCAGCTTCGGACTGGGACCTAGAATGTTCCCGACAGCCGTTGCGTTGTGAGTAAGGAACATCGCCCGCCCTAACGCCTGTTCATCCCGGACGAGCGCCTTGAGACTGCTGCGATCGGTCGGTACGGCAATCTGTGACGCTATTGCGATGACAAGCTCTACGAGTAGATCGTGCACCCCGCCCGCGTCGACAGGGGTCGCATTCGAGCGTCGCACCTCGATCATGGATTGGTCCTCAAGAATCGTCCATTCCAGCGGCATCGCCGTGAGGTCCGACGCGGTTATCTTGAGTCGCAAATGGGCCGCGAAGGGCAACAACGTGCTATTGAGACTGGTCGCGAGGAATGCTTCGAGGGCGCTAAGGATTGCCTCTGCCAGGAACAGCGAGCGGTTTTCGTTTGGTGCTTCGATCGTGATATTGCACCCTAGGACCGACGACTGCAGTTCGACCTTGCGCCGATCAAGGAACTCCGGCGCCAGCGAGAGGTCGCCAGGCTCTGTTTTCTTAATGGCCTCGGAAAACATAGCCAGGACCTCTTCGGAGCTTTCATCCGCCGGCAAGACCTTCTCCGCGCGGAGCCGGTCTTCATACCCGAGGGCATAGATCAGGGCAGTCCAGGAGAACTGCAGATTGAGCCGATCAAGTACCCGCGGCAAGGCGCCTGCGTTTTTGAGGTCAGAGAAATCGGTCTTTAGTAACAGCACGCCGAGAGCGAAGTCAAGATTCATCCACTCATCGCGGACAGCTTCTTGTTGATCTCCGTCCAGCTTAATAGTATGGGCGAAGAGCGCCGCGGCTTCAATCCACGCCAACACGGATGGAACCCGGCAGAGTTGCAGTTCAACCCACGTGAGGCGCCTCAAGCATGCATACGCTTGCCTCGTGAAGGCTCCCTCCTCCCAGAGCTCCTGTAATGCCTGGCTTGCGGCGAAAAGGATGCTCGCCCGCGCCGCCCACAAAAGCCCGGCCTCCTCGTACGCAGTCGCGCATAACGCGAGTGCCGTGACGAGCTCGCCACGGCACTCCCGAAGGGCGAGGTACTGCTGTGCTCGCCCTAACAGGCGAACTGCCTCGTAACGATGGCCATGCTCCAACTTCTGCATGCCGCGCCGAAGCAACATCCGTCCAGCCGTGGCGCGGCTATCGCGCTCTTGAGCAGTGGCGAGGACAGATTCAAAAATCTCGTCAAAGACGCCGGGCAGAGGAAATAGCTCACCAAGTTCCATCAAAAGGTCGATTAGGTCTTTTGCAGGGAAATTAATCAGCCCTTTACTCTGCACAAAGATGGAGTCGAATTCCGAGAGCACCTCCTTGAGCTGGCTCTCGTCTGATCGTGCCTCGACCAGGTCCACCAGGAGGTGCTGTGCTCTTGCACTTAGCGCGTTTGTCGGTCGCGTATGATCCCGCTCAAGTCGTTCTAGTTCTTGCTTCAGTGCGGCGGTCCGCTCGGCGAGCCGCGCGCCTGCACTGTCGAGCCCCCCGGTCCAGACGGCAGTCGTGAGGAGTTGCCACAGGTTTTTCAGGAGTTCAGTATCGTCAGCTTGAGGTGAGCCTTGCGTGAGGCCCTCAACGGCGTCATAAGTCTTAATAAAGGACAAGTAATCGTCGTACCACCAGTAAAGGGTCCACGCCTTGTGGTAGGCGACACGCAGTTGTTGTTGGCGAGTCCCGTGTCGCTCCGCAATCCTAATCGCGCGCTCGAATCGGCCTTCGACCTCAACACGCGGCCGTTCAAGACAGCGGGCGAGCAAGGTCGCCTGGAGGCAATCTTCTACAAGCTGGTACTCGATACCTTGATATCGCGCAGCATCATTAATTTCTTTTTCAAGCTCCTCAAGCTCTGCTTCTCGATGGGCATCCCGTGGTCCCTTTATCTCCTTCGGGGCGAGGGGCCGTTGTAGATCAAGCGTGTCAAATGCGAGTTGCTCACGCTTATTCGTGAAGACCTTCTCAAGTATCCAGCCGCGGTCGAGGATTTGCACGTCAAGGCCATGCTGCTTGCTAAGCTCGTCTTGTGCGTCGCCGCGGTCCTTGTCCTTTACATATTGGCTCGTGATGAAGTAGACACGGACATAGCCGCGGCCTGTTCCACTCGCGCTCGCGATGTCCGCCTTCACCTTGGTTCTCCACGCTTTCTTTGTGCTGATGGCAAAGGCCCAGCGCTGTTCCGCCGATTCTTTGGGTTGCCCGTCATACCAGCGTATAGCGATCTCTTCTGCAACTGGGTACGTTTCCGTATCAACCTTGCTATCGCCTCCCCCGGTCGGCCCCGTTTGCGGCACGAGATTCGGGCACAGTTCCCTTTCGGCGAGCTTTCGGGCAAAGCGCTCGAATGCCAATTCCTGCTTGCGACTAGTAAGGGTCTCCAGATAGTGGTCAAAGACTGCACGGTCAAGATGAACCTGCTCAATGATCCTGGTATCGGAGAACAGGTCAGGGTGCCGAGCCCGCATGAACTCAGAGGGGCGCATGGCGTGCAGGTCCGGCCGTCGCCGCCTCTCTGGACCTGACGGTAACCGCACTTTATCCTCAGATTCTTGCGTTGAACTGACGTCCTCGCGTTTTTCCTCTGGTTGAGTATTCGACATTGTGTTCTCTCGGTGCCGAAAACCGGGCCACGGCGTTTATCGTTCAAGCGTTTCCGACGCACTTTGATGATAGCCCTCCCCGCAAGCAACCGGCGAGGATGCACCAGGCTGTCCCAAAATTGTCAGTCATTGGGCGGGAACGTGGGGGTAATGGCCGGATGCACATTCGTGGCAAGTTGATGGATAACGCCCGACCCGCTCACGCGGTCCGCTAAGACCTCCAAAGTCCCGCTCTAGGACGTTGGCCGGATCGGTACCAACAAAATGGCGCCGCGCCGGGCGATCCGCCCTTCACCACGGGCGCCTAGTCGCCATCCTGGAACACCTGCCGCGCGCGGCCTGCAAACGCCGTTCCCAAAAGTTTGCCGGGTTGGTTAGCCAGGAATGGCAAGCCTGCCCGGATCCGGCGCTGGCCGACATGGACGCGCGAGCCGCAAACCCACCCGCCAAACCCCGATCACCCGAAAACGCATACGCGCCGGGAACCGCACTTACCGGACGAGAAATCAACGATGACACATCGAGCCACACCCCCACCCCCATGAAAACAAACACCCAGCCCCAATCGCCGAGCCGAATCCCCTCCGCCCCCGTGCTATCCTCACATCGGGAATCCAAATCCCCGCACCAGCCGGCCGGCACCCTCCCTCACCCCAACGCGAGATTTATCGAGATTTATGCAAATCTCCGCACCAACCCGAGCCGAGACTAATCTGCCCACCCCCGCACCCCGCCACCACCTCAACCATCGCAATTTCGCGCGTCCCGGACCCCATCCTCGCCTCACCGCAATCCCCCAAGTCACCGCCCCCAACTGGCTTCGCCCATTTTTCAAAACAACTGATTCTAAATCCCTTATTGGCTTCGTTCGTCCAAAAACGATCTCCGCGCCCCTCCCCGCCGCATGCACAAACACGCACAACCTGCCACAACCTGGCACAACCACCAGCCACCAGCCACCACCCACCAGCCACCGCGCGCGATCAGCGCGCCTCGCGCGCCCAGCTACAATCAAAAGAATGGACAAGCTCCAAGAGCTCCGCCGCCGCCACGCCGCCGCCGAGCAGGGCGGTGGCGAAGACCGCCGCAACCGCCAGCACAAAGAGGGCAAACTTTCCGCCCGCGAGCGCATCGAATTGCTCCTCGACGAAGGCACCTTCGAAGAACTCGACAAGCTCGTCACGCATCGCGGCCGCGACTTCGGCATGGAGGAGCAAATCGTCCCCGGCGACGGCTTCGTCACCGGCTACGGCTACATCGACAACCGCCTGGTCTACGTCTTCGCCCAGGATTTCACCGTCTTCGGCGGCTCGCTCTCGGAATCCAACGCGCAGAAAATCTGCAAGATCATGGACCACGCCATGAAGAACGGCGCGCCCGTCGTCGGCCTCAACGATTCCGGCGGAGCGCGCATTCAGGAAGGCGTGCTGTCGCTGGCCGGCTATGCCGACATCTTTCTGCGCAACACCCTGGCCAGCGGCGTCGTCCCCCAGATCTCCGCCATCATGGGCCCCTGCGCCGGAGGGGCCGTCTACTCCCCGGCCATCACCGATTTCGTCTTCATGGTCGATTCCACCAGCTACATGTTCGTCACCGGACCGGACGTCATAAAGACCGTCACCCACGAAGACGTCACCAAGGAGCGCCTGGGCGGTTCCATGACCCACAACTCCGTCAGCGGCGTCGGCCATTTCATCGCGCCCAACGACGGCGAATGCCTGCGCATGATCCGCGAGCTGCTCGGCTACCTGCCGCAGAACAATCGCGACGATCCGCCGCGCCGCCCCTGCACGGACCCGGTGGACCGCATGGACCCGGCCCTCGACACGCTGGTGCCGCTCGAATCCAACCAGCCCTACGACATCAAGGATGTCATCCATCGCGTGGCCGACGACGGCGAATTCTTCGAAGTGCATGAGCATTTCGCGCGCAATATCGTCGTGGGATTCGCGCGGCTGGACGGGCGTTCGGTGGGCATCGTCGGCAATCAGCCCGCCTACCTGGCCGGCTGCCTGGATATCAATTCGTCGGTGAAGGGCGCGCGTTTCGTGCGCTTCTGCGACGCTTTCAATATTCCGATTCTGACTTTTGAGGACGTTCCCGGCTTCCTTCCCGGGACCGAACAGGAATTCGGCGGCATCATCCGCCATGGCGCGAAGCTGCTCTACGCTTACGCCGAAGCCACCGTGCCCAAGGTCACCGTGATCGCGCGCAAGGCCTATGGCGGCGCATATTGCGTGATGGGATCCAAACACATTCGCACGGATATCAACCTGGCGTGGCCGAGCGCCGAGATCGCCGTGATGGGGCCGGATGGCGCGGTGAACATCGTCTACCGGCGGGAGTTGGCGGCGGCCGCGGACAGGGATGCCGTGCGCGCGCAGAAGACCGAAGAGTTTCGCGAACGCTTCGCCAATCCGTTCATCGCCGCCGAGCGCGGCTTCATCGACGATGTGATCGAGCCGCATGAAACCCGCCCGCGCGTGATCCGCGCCTTCCGCATGTTGGAGCACAAGGTGGACACCGCGCCCAGTAAAAAGCATGGCAACATCCCGCTATAGCCTGCCTGGGCCATGTGGGGCAGGTTGGCAACCTGCTGGCCGATTGGCAATCGGCCTGCTCCTCTGCGCAGCACTAGCTTACCCTGGTCCCCCCCACTCCATCCCCTGGCGCACCGTGAATGCCGAAACCCTCCGCCACTTCACCGCCCTCCTCCGCATCGACACCTCCAACCCGCCGGGCAACGAAACCGCCGCGGCCAAATATCTGGCCGGCGTCCTCGAGCGCGAACACATCCCCGTGAAGCTGCTGGCCCTCGATCCCGCTCGCGCCAATCTGGTCGCGCGCATCCGGGGCAATGGCTCCGCGCGGCCCATCGCCATCCTGGGTCACACGGACGTGGTCGGCGCGCAGCGCTCCAAGTGGTCGGTCGACCCATTTGGCGCAATCCGCAAGGAAGGTTTCATTTACAGCCGGGGCGCGGTGGACGACAAGGAGATCGTGACGGCGGGCCTCATGGTGATGCTGTTGCTGCAGCGCGAGCGCATCAAGCTGAATCGCGATGTGATCTTCATAGCCGAAGCCGGCGAGGAAGGCACACCTACCGCCGGCATCGATTTTCTGGTCAGCCGCCACTGGGACGAAATCGCGGCTGAGTTTGCGCTGGCCGAGGGCGGGTCGGCCGTAGCGCAGGGCGGCAAAGTCCGCTACGTTGCCATCACCACCGCGGAGAAGGTGCCGCGGGGCGTCCGTCTAATCGCCCGCGGGCCGTCCGGGCATGCTTCGCGGCCCACGCCGAACAACGCCGTGTTGCGCCTGGCGGCCGCCGTCGCCAAGCTGGGCGAGTGGCGCACGCCCATGCGGCTGAATGCGACCACCCGCGCCTACTTCGAACTCCTGGCCTCCATCAGCCCGCCCGCCGATGCGGATCGCTACCGGCACATAGGCGACCCCGCGCGCGCCCCGGAGATCGACCGCTATTTCGAACGCTACGAGCCGGCGCACTACGCCATGCTGCACACCACGCTCGCGCCGACCATGCTCAAGGCCGGCATCGGCTTCAATGTGATTCCTTCGGAGGCCGAAGCCTACATCGACATCCGCGCGCTGCCCGATGAAGATATGCCGCGCTTCTACGAGGAAATGCGAGACCTCATCGCCGACCCGAATGTGGAGATGGAGCCGCGTAAGCCGGACCGTCCGGCTACGCCCCCGTCGCGCACGGATACCGCCATGTTTCGCGCGCTGGAACATGCGCAGCGCAAAATGTTTCCGAAAGCCATCACGCTGCCTTCCTTGCTGACCGGCGCCACGGACATGGCCCAGTTGCGCGCCAAAGGCGTGCAGGCCTACGGCTTCGGCCCCATCGTGGAAGCCGGCGACCCGGGCGAAGCCCACGCCACCGATGAAAGGCTCGCCGAGGCGTCCCTCTACAAGCTGGTCGAATTCCTCTGGTATACAATTCTGGAGGCGGCAAAATGAATAAAATCTGGCTCAAAAGCTACCCCGCCGGCGTCCCCGCCGAAATCGACATCAACGAATACACGTCCCTCAACGACGTCCTCGACCAAAGCTGCCGCAAATTCCACGACCTCCCGGCCTTTCGCAATCTCGGCACCACCATCACCTATGCCGAACTCGAGCGCCAGAGCCGCCACTTCGCCGCCTGGCTGCAAAGCCTCGGGCTGGCCCAGGGAACGCGCGTCGCCCTGATGATGCCCAATCTTCTGCAGTATCCCGTCGCGCTCTTCGGAATCCTGCGCGCGAGAATGATCGTGGTCAACGTCAATCCGCTATACACCGCTCCCGAACTGGAGCATCAGCTTAAGGATTCCGGCGCCGAGGCCATTGTGGTCCTGGAGAATTTCGCGCACGTGCTGGAAAACGTTCTGGCGAGCACCGCTGTCAAGCACGTAGTCACCACCCAGGTGGGCGACATGTTGACGCCGCCCCGGCGCTTGATGGTGAACTTCGCCGTCAAGTATGTGGAGAAGCTGGTGCCCGATTGGCATATCGCGGGCGCCATCCCATTCCGCACCGTGCTCGATCATGGCGCGCGCGCCTGCCTCGACGAAACCGCGCCCTCGCATTCCGACATCGCATTTCTGCAATACACCGGCGGCACCACCGGGAAATCCAAGGGCGCGATGCTCACGCACGGCGGCCTGGTCGCGAACATGCTGCAGGCCGGCGCATGGTCCCGCGGCGTCCTCGAACAGGGTAGCGAAACCGTAGTCACGGCGCTGCCCATGTACCATGTTTTTTCCTTGACGGCCAACTGCCTGCTTTTTATCAAGCTGGGCGGCATGAATCTGCTGATCACGAATCCCAGAGACATGCCCGCCTTCGTGCAGGAGCTGCACAAAACGCCCTGGACGGTGATCACGGGCGTCAACACCCTCTTCCATGGGCTGCTGAACACGCCGGGCTTCGACGCCCTCGATTTTAGCCGCCTGAAATTCGCGCTGGGCGGCGGCGCCGCCATACATCGCACCGTGGCCGAGCGCTGGCAGGCGGTCACGCGCCGGCCCATTGTGCAAGGTTATGGGCTCACCGAAACGTCCCCCTTCGTTACCTGCAATCCGTTGGACATGGAATACTCCGGTTCCATCGGCCTGCCACTGCCCTCCACCGAAGTCGCCATTATGGACGGCGAAAATCGCGCGCTGCCGCCCGGCGCGGAGGGCGAGATCTGCGTCAAAGGTCCGCAGGTAATGGCGGGCTATTGGCAGGCGCCCGCCGAAACCGCCGCCGCCTTCACGCCCGATGGATGGCTCCGCAGCGGCGATATCGGCGTCATGGATGCCGCCGGCTACCTGCGGATCACCGACCGCAAGAAGGACATGATTCTGGTTTCCGGCTTCAACGTCTACCCGAATGAAGTCGAGGAAGTCATCGCCGCCATGCCGGGCGTAGTCGAATGCGGAGTGATAGGCGTGCCTGATATCGTCACGGGTGAAATAGTCAAGGCGTTCGTCGTGACGAATAACCCGAACCTGTCGGCGGACCAAATCATAGCCTTCTGTCGGCAGTATCTGACCAATTACAAGGTGCCCAAAATTGTCGAGTTCCGGAAGGAACTGCCGAAGACCCCGGTAGGTAAGATCCTGCGGCGGGAGTTGCGCGGAACACAGCCCCGGCCCCCGGCCCCCGACCCCTGATCCCAGTCACTTGCGCGGCATGTTATAGCTGAAAGTCAGCTTCAGCGCGATATGATCGCCGGAGTATTCCGCGGGGAACGGCGGAAACGGATGCGAGGCGTCGATGCCAGCCACCGCCGCGCGCTCCAGGGCCGGAATGGAATGCTGGACGATTACCAGTTTCGGAACGCTGCCGTCCTTGGCGATCACGAATTCGGCTTCTACCTTACCGCGCAAGCCCATCCTGGCGCTCTCCGGATAAACCGCGAACCAATTCCGCCGCACGGCGGCCAGAACCTGCAGCAGGTACGGTTGGAAATTGACGCCCTTGGGATCGCTGAGCAATTCGAGCTTGCTGGCCTGGCGGCCCGGCGAAGGCGGCAGGTTCAGGCCGCTGCCGATCCCGCCAACGCTCACATCGCTGGTGTCGTCGCCCACGGTCAGCCCCCCTTGGCCGCCGCTATGCGTGAGTTCCCGGATGGCGCCCTCCACGGACGTATCGGGACGCGCGATCCTGCCCACTCCGTTACTAGGCGGCGGAGCCGTGGGTGTCTCGAACGCCAGCTTCGGTTTCTCCTGCTCCTGGATTTGGGGCGGCGGCGCCTGGCTTGGAGGGCCCACGGGCAAGCCGCGGGGAGGTTGTATATCGTGACCGCCGGCTTGAATCTGCGGCGGCTCCGGCAATGGCGCGGGCGGAGGTTGCGGCGGGCTGGCTATTCTGGCTTGGGGCCGGGTGGTGGAGGGCGGCGAGTTCGGAGCCTGAATATGGGGGTGCGGCTGCAACGCCTCCACTGTGACTTCCTTGGCGATGGGACCCTTGTTCGGCGCTTTCTGCGTCAATTCCGTGGGCGGTTCAATCAGCGGAGTGAATTGTTGCGCGCGCCGGGGCGGCTGCATGAGGCTGCGCGGCATCAGGAACAGCGCCACGATTACCGCTGCGTGCGCCGCTACGGAAAGGAGGCGCGCCTCGCGGACACGTCCACGGTCCTGCTCCCAACTGGTTAGCAGATGCAATTCCGCCGGATCTTCCACCGAGGAACGAACTAAAGTTTCCATCCGCTTGCCAATGACTTAGAGACTATCTCCGAGTGTTCCTTAATCTTATCAAGAATAGACAAAGCTATCCTCAATGTTTGACGCGCCGAAAGCCCCGAAGTTTTCGGTGAATTTCGGGTTTCCACGCTGTCCAGGAAGGCGTCGAATTGTAACTGCAATGGCTCGGATTTCGCCACCGGAACCGGCTCGAAGGAAACTTGCCGGTCGCCGCCGACTGAAAATATCAGCAATTCCTGACGCGCGTAATCCAGCGATAAATACTGTTGCGGCTGAAACAGGCGCAGCTTACGGACGCGCTCCGTGGAGACGCGGCTGGCGGTCAGGTTGGCCACGCAGCCGTTCGGAAATTGCAGGCGGGCGTTGGCGATGTCTACCTTGGGAGACAGAATGGAGACGCCCGCGCCGCGGATTTCCTCCGGTTCCGCGCGCGTCAGGCTGAGAACGATATCGATGTCGTGAATCATCAAATCCAGAATCACGTCCACGTCCAGACTGCGCGGGCTGAACACGCTGAGCCGGTGGATTTCGAAAAACAACGGCAGCGTGACGCGGCCTTCCAGCGCGATCACCGCGGGATTGAAGCGCTCCAGATGGCCGGCTTGCAGGATGCGCCCGTGGCGCTCGGCGGCCGCGATGAGACGGTCGGCGGATTCCAGGTCCGGCGCGATGGGCTTCTCCACCAGCACGTCGATGCCGTGCTCCAGCAGCCAGCAACCGATTTCCGCGTGGGCCGAAGTAGGCGTGGCTACGATCGCCGCGTCGACTTTGCCGGCCAGCTCGCGGTAATCGGCGATGTCCGCGCGCGCAGGATCGATATCCACCACCGCGGTCAGCTCGGCGCGTGCGGATTGCCGGACCGCGCGGCAATGGTTCTGTCCAAACTGCCCCGCGCCGATTACCGCGATTCTGGTAGCCCCCTCTACACCGTGGGGCAGACCCCCTGATCTGCGCGGGTCCCCCTGGACCCGCTCTTCCCCGTGCGGGCTAACCATCCACGGCCTCCCCTACCACTGTGATCCCCGCCTCATCCGCCCGCGCCAGCATCTCCTTACGATCCAGCAGCAGTGTGCGGCCCGCGTCCACCGCCATCGCGGTCGTCCCGGTTTCACGCATTACGGCGATGGTATCCAGTCCGGCGACCGGCACGTCGAAGAGCAAATGTCTCCTTCGATTGGAAACTTTCACCAGCGTCAGGGGGCGGCCGTTCACCAAGCTGGCCGCGCGCCGCAGCAGCGCGTCGGTGCCTTCCATGGCTTCGAGCGCCACGCAGGCGCGCTCGCAAATGGCCACGCTCTGGCCCACGTCGAAACCGGCCAGCGCTGCGGCCACCTTCCGGCCGTAGGCAATATCAGCCTCCTCGCGGGCATCCGGCCGCCGCCGCGTCATCGCGCCGCTGCCGGCCAGCAACGGCTTCAGCAGAGCGGTCGAATCGCGAAGCTGAATCCCCTCGCCCGCCAGCACCTGCGCGACTCCACCGATCAGCCCGTCGGTATTCTTCGATGGCAGCGAAGCCAATAGTTTGATGAGCCGCCAATCCGGCCGAATGGAGGAAAAGATCTTGGCGTGCTTGACCTGCCCCGCCATCACAACTTCACTGATGCCTTCTTCTTTGAGAATCTCGATCAGCCGGCTAAGCTGGCCCAGCGAGAGCCAGTAGCATTTCGCGGCCAGGCGTTCGACCTCCGGCGAGGCCTCTTCCTGAATGGCCAATACGACCACCTCGTGGCCGAGGCGGCGCGCGTTTTCCAGCGCCAGGAGCGGAAAGCGGCCGTTGCCGGCGATCAGGCCATATTTCATTTTTCAATTCAATTGCACTGCTGTGTGGGGCGGACCCCCAGGTCCGCGCGGGTCCCCCTGGACCCGCTCTTTAGTGACGGGCCGACGAGGGCGTCGGCCGCGGTCCAGGGGGATCGCCCCACTGGCAGACATCTACTTAATCACTCCCCGCTGGGATTCGCCGATGAACGCCAGTAACTCCTCCACCTCGGGGCACTCGGGAATCTCCGCGCGGATGCGCTCCGCCGCCTGCGAAGTATTCAAGCCGGCGCGGGTCAACAGGCGCAGCGCGGTCTGCAATTTCTCGATGGTGGCCGGTTCGAATCCGCGGCGCTCCAGGCCGGTCTGGTTAGCGCCGAACACCTTGATCCCGCGCTCGCTGACTGTATTCGAAAACGGCAGCACATCCTGTGTCACTACACTGTATCCGCCAATGATGGAGTGGCGTCCCACGCGGCAGAACTGGTGCACGCCGGTCGAAGCTCCGATCACCGCCCAATCGCCTACGGTCACATGCCCGCCCAGAGTGACGGCGTTAGCCAGCACCACGCGGTTACCCATGCGCGCATCGTGCGCCACGTGTACGTAAGCCATCAGCAGGTTGTCGTCCCCGATGCTGGTGACCAAGCCGCCGCCTTCAGTGCCGCGATGAATGGTGACAAACTCGCGGATCTTATTCCGGTTTCCGATGCGAGTTTCGGCGCGCTCGCCGTGGTATTTCAAGTCCTGCGAAACCACGCCGACGGTGCTGTATGGAAAAAAGACGTTGCCCTCGCCAACGCGCAGCGGTCCCTCCATGTAGACGTGCGCCATGAGCCGCGTACCATCGCCAATTTCGACCTCGCCGCCTATGATCGAATACGGCCCGATCTCGGCGGTGTCGGCGATGCGCGCGGCGGGAGAGACAATCGCGGTGGGATGGACCGGCATCGATCAGGAAAGCGCTGCCGCTTCTTCCTTGTCGGCCAGCTTGCACATCATTTCGGCTTCGGCGACCACCAGCCCATCCACGGTCGCCGTGCCTACCATAACGGCCACGCTGGCCTTGCGCTTGACGATCTTCATCTCCAGGCGCAGCGTGTCGCCCGGTACCACGGGCCGGCGAAATTTGGCGCTGGTGATGGATGCCAGCAGCACCAGCTTGCGATGCCGGTCTTCCACGTGTTTGAGCACCAGCACGCCGGCGGTCTGCGCCAGCGCCTCCACGATCAGCACGCCCGGCATCACCGGGAAGCCCGGAAAATGGCCTTGAAAGAAGGGTTCGTTTTGCGTCACGCACTTGATGCCCACGATCCGCTCCGCTTCCAACTCGATAATTCGATCGACCAGCAGCATGGGATAACGGTGCGGCAGTATGTCGCGGATTTCGTTGATGTCCAAAACGGGCATGGAAGTCGCTATTATAACAGCCGTGGATTCTATACTCTTGGAAGCCCGTTCCCGGCAGAAACAGATCGTGGCGCTGATCCGGGAAATGGTGGAATGCGAATCGCCCAGCGACGATCCGGCGGCCGTGAACCGCTTCGTGGATCTGCTGGGCGATGTAGCGCCCTCTTTCGCCCGCGTCAAGACAGTTCCCGGCGGACGCTTCGGACGGCACGTCGTATGTGAGTTCGAGCTGTTCGGCAAGAAGAAACCGGGACAGATTCTGGCGCTCGGCCACTCGGATACGGTGTGGCCCCTGGGCACGCTGACGGGCATGCCTTTCCGGCAGAAGGACGGCCGGCTGTGGGGCCCGGGCGTGCTCGATATGAAAGCCGGCATCGCGTTCTTCATTTATGCCATGCGCATTCTGCGCGATCTGGAGGCGCCCGTGGCGCACAAGGTCGTCATGCAGATCAATTCCGACGAAGAAGTCGGCAGCGAGTCGTCGCGTGCGCTCACCGAAAAAAATGCGCAGCGCAGCAAAGCCGTGCTGGTGCTGGAGCCGGGCACCGGATTGGAAGGCAAGCTGAAGACGGCGCGCAAAGGCATCGGCGATTACACGGTCACAGTGCGCGGCAAGGCCACGCATTCCGGCTTGGATTTCACGGGCGGGGCAAGCGCGATTCTGGAACTCGCGCGGCAGATCGGAAAGATTGCCGGATTTACCGACTTGCGGCGCGGCATCACGGTGAACCCCGGCGTGATTTCGGGTGGCACGCGCGTGAATGTAGTGGCGGCGGAGGCCAGGACCGAGGTGGATATGCGCGTTCCGCGGCTGAAGGACGCGGCCGCGCTCGATCGCAAGTTCCACGCGCTGCGGCCGGTGGATAAGCGCTGCACCATCGAGGTTACCGGCGGCTTGAACCGGCCGCCGTTGGAACGCTCGCCCGCCATCGCGCAACTCTTCCGCAAGGCGCAGGCGCTGGCGCGCGAGATGGGCGTGGCGCTGGAGGAATCGTCGGTCGGCGGCGGCTCGGACGGCAACTTCACCGCAGCGCTCGGCATTCCCACGCTGGACGGACTCGGCGCGGTGGGAGAAGGCGCGCACGCGCTGAACGAAAGCATTCTGATGGATCGCATCGCGGACCGCACCGCGCTATTGGCCAAGCTCGTGATGGCACTATGAGGCTGGCTTTATTGCTGGCTTTTGTTGTGGGAGCGGCTAACGTTGCATCTGCCGGGGACATCGATGCTATCTTCGCGCCGCTGGCCGATGCGAAGTCTCCCGGCGTCGCGGTGCTCGTGCGCCGGGACGGCCGCACCGTCTTCGAGCGCGGCTATGGCGTCCGAGATCTGCACAGCCTGGCCCGCATCGATGCGAAGACGGACTTTCGCCTGGCATCCTTCACCAAGCAGTTTACGGCGATGGCCATCATGCTGCTGTTACACGATGGCAAGCTGCGGTACGACCAGGGGCTGACCGAAATCTTCCCGGATTTCCCGGTATACGGGCAGGCCATTACCATCCGCCATCTGTTGACGCACACATCGGGACTGCCGGACTACGAAGACCTGATGAAGCCCGATGCATGGACCGCCGCGCATCAGATTCAGGACGAAGAAGTCCTGGGTCTGCTGAAGCAACAAACTGCCGGGAAGTTCGCGCCTGGATCGAGTTGGGCTTACAGCAATTCCGGATATGTGGTGCTGGGGTTGATTGTCGCGAAAGTTGCCGGCGAGCCGTTCGTACAATTCCTGCACGCCCGCATCTTTCAACCGCTGAATATGAGTCACTCGCTGCTTTACATCAATGGAAAGAGTACGGTCCCCAATCGCGCCTATGGGCACACGAAAGAGGGTGACCATTTCGTTGAGACGGACCTGAGCCCGACTTCGGCGACTCAGGGTGATGGCGGCGTTTATTCGAATCTCGAAGACCTGGCGAAGTGGGATCGCGCGCTGGAAAGCCACGCGCTACTGGGCGAGGCCGAGATGCGCGTGGCATTGACCCCGGTAAAGCTGAACGATGGATCTCAGCCAACCGCCTACGGATTCGGATGGTTTCTCGATCCGTTCGAGGGCCATCCGCGCATGTGGCATACCGGCAGCACGATGGGATTCCGCACGGTGATCGAGCGCTTCACTAACGACAAGGTGACAATCGTCGTTCTATGCAACCGGACGGATTTGGATCCTGCGAAACTTGCGCTGCAAGCGTTCCGCGCGCTTATGCCGTAACTTCCCAATAGGTCTGATAGACTTCATCGGTAATCGACCCGAAGGGCCGCAGCCGGATATCGCCGGTCTCCGTCCGCGCAACCCAATCGTCGCCGTGCGCTCTCTCGATCCTGGCCGAGGTCAACTGGCCCCGCGAGAGCTTGGGCTGCATCTCACTAAGGGCGAACATTACCTGTGGGCCGCGCAGCAGAGCGACCTGGCCGGGGTTCTGAGCGTCTACCGGTTCGTACCGCACGGTCTGGTCGATCTCAAGCTCAATCCTGTCGCCGGTTTTCCATTTTCTGCGGACCGGAAAAAAGCCCGGCGCAAGTTCCGCGCGGACGCGCTGGCCGTTCACGGAAACCGCGGTACCCTTTCCGGCCCACGCTGGAATCCGTAGATATACCGTGAAGTCATTTGCCGGCGCCGCCGTCATCGTAAGCGTGACGCCGCTGCCAGCCGGATAGTTCGTCTCTTGCAGGATCGAGTAGCGTGTAGTGCTCAGGCGGGATGGGACGTATAAGTTGACATAGACGCCGTCGGGGGCGCGAAGATACGAGCTGATTCCGTAATCCGCGGTAACCTGCGGAAAAGTTCCCGAACAACATGGCCACTTGTCGTCCTTATCCCAACGATACTGCGCGTCCGGAATGATGCGGATGTAGCTCTTGCGGGCGGAAGCATGGTAGTCGGAGTAGTAAAAGGTCGAGCCGTCTTCGAGGATCGGCTGGATGCCCAAAGCCACGTTGTAAAGCATGCGCTCCATGCTGTCGCCGTAGCGTGACTCGCGCGTCAGCGCCAAAAGATACCGCATCAGCTTGAAATGCGAATAGGCGCCGCAGCCCGACTCGAAGTGCCGGTGACTCGTGCGCAAGCTATCGCCCAGTTCGCCCTTGCCGGGTTGTACGAAACTTTCATTCGGCCCCCAGCCGCCGGTCGCGTAGCTCTGATCTTTCAGGATCATGTCCACTGCATTTCGAACCGCGCGGAAATACTTCGCGTCTCCCAGCTTCAAGTATCCCTGTATGCCGGAACTGAGCGCATTCACGTGGCTATACGCGTGCAACCCAGGGAGCACGTTCTGGCCCTGCGCCAGCGGATCGAAGAAGCCGCGGTCCAACAGATACCGCTTGCCTAAGTCGTAGTACCTGCTGTCGCCGGCCCGCTCATATGCCAGAAACAGGTTCTCCGCGAACGTGTACGTTTCGTCCCAGGTGTAAGTCTCATCTTTGTGCGGACGCTGGTGCATCTCTTCGGAAGTCATGGCGCGGTCCGCCATGTGAGGCAGGGCGGCACGCGTGGTTGCAGCAAGGACATCAAGCGCGGTGGCATCGCCCGCGAACGAGTACGCATCGAGAAGTCCGCAGACCAGCTTGTCGTAGGTATATCCCGGATAGCGCAAGTCCACGAAGAACTTGCCCGAAGGGTCCAGCGTTTCGGCGTAGCCGCGGACCAGGCGCTTGACCTTGGCGCGCGTCGCTTCGGAGTCAGTCGCACGCGCGAATCGCGCCAGTGCGGAGACGTATTGTCCAAAGGGCGCGCCAGGGCAGAAGTCGTCATACCACCCTCCCATATCCGCGCCTGGAGCGGGCATGCCTACGCGCTGCCTGTAGATCTTCAGCATGCGGTTGTCGTCCAGGCGCAGGAAGAAGGCGTGATTGGCGTCGAACTGGCGGCGCAGCGGACTATCGAGGAGATCCACCTGGGAATAATCGAAGACGGAGAGGGCAGCGGGGCTGCCGGAAGCCGCCAGCGCCGGCGATACCGCGGCAAGTTGGAGCAATTCTCTGCGAGTGAGCATGTCTCTCACATCTCCTTGACGACCGTCTCGGCCGCTAGCACATCATGATTCGCGTTCAGCAAGACGCGCTTGGGCTTCTTGGGCAGGCGCAGCTTGACCTCGTTGGAAGTCATGTTTCCGAGAAGCGCCACGGAGCCCGCGCGTGCGAGGTTTCCGTCGAAGTCGAAATAGATCGGCACCCCCATCACGAACCTGGAAGACACGCCGCTCTGCGTAACCTTCGCCGTAAACATGAACTTGCCGCCCGGCTCGGGCGCCAGCGAATACTCCATCCGGTAACTGGGAACCTCCGTGCCGTAAACCCACTCGCGGAAGAACCAATCCATCTTGCCGTTCCTTTCGAGATCGAGCGAGGGCTTCATGTGCTTCTCCACCACCGATTGGAATGACTCTGTCGAGGCGTTCTGGTTCAGATAAGTCGCAACGAAGTCGTGCATCATGGCGATGAAGTCCTTATCGCCGGTCTCGCGCTCGTACATCAAGTAACGCAACATATGCAGCACGAAGCCTCCCTTCGGATAGACCAGGCGGCTATAAGCTGCGCCGTTCTTGAACGTGTTGAGCCGGATGCCCATCCAAAGAGGACCCGCTTCATTCGGGCGAATTCCAAAGCTGTTCTTCGCCAGGACGGTTTCCCGCGCGCGATCCCAATACTTCTCGAACTTGCCGGATTTGGGCTCGGTCTGTTGCAAGAATACACTGGCGGAAAAATCCGCAAAGCCTTCCGACAACCATTGGTCGTGATAGGATGCCCACCCCACCATATGGCCCCACCACTGGTGCGCCACTTCGTGCGGCGTGACTTCCTGTATGAACTCCGCGAATCGGAAGGCCTGGCCTCCCATCATCATCCAGCGTTGCGTGCTATCGAAGAACGCGCTGATGGGCAGATACACCAGCGTGGGCCACGATTGGCCGTAATTGAAAGCCGGCTGCTGGGTGATGGCGATGCGTCCATAGGGCGCGTCCCCAAACCATACCGAAAAGCAGCGGATGGCGTTTTGGGCATCGACCATGGCGCTCTCGGCCATGGCGCTGGGGCTCAGACTGATATTCCTGGCGAAGCGGCGCAGGTAATCGGGCACCTCGCTGGTGGCGTAGGCATCGATCTCATAGTGCGTGGTGTTGTCGTAGACGGACTTTTTCTTATACAGGCCGTAATTGAAACCGGCCACCGCCATGGGTATGTCCGAAACCCAGTGCGACGCGCCGTAGTCGTCTTCCTTCCATTCCTTTTCGAGCTTGCCCACGCCCACCAGCGTGTACTGCTTGGGTACTTTGAAGGTCAGATCATAAGTCGCGCGATCCGCGAATGCGTTCAAGCTGGGATACCAGCTTGTGCGCGCTCCCACGGAAAAATTACCGGACCCTTCCTTTTGGACGACTTTGTCGCCCTCATATTCCATGCCGATGCTATAGCTCCGGCCGGCTTCCAACGCTTCCGGCATGACTACATAAAACGATCCGTCTTCCTTGCGGCTCTCCTGAATGAATGAGATTTCCTTGTCCTTGTAAGTCACGCGCGTAACGCGCAGTCTGGGCAACAGTCCGAAGCCGATCACGCGCACGCCCGCCAGCATGGCCTTCAGTTGTACAACGCATGTGGCGGACAAGTGATCGTTCTTGCCGATGGCCGTCTCGATGCGATAGTGCTCGGCCGCGACCGTGTGGCGATTCTCCGTGGAACGGGCTGTACCGGCCTTCCACTCAGCCGCGAAATGCGTCAGGTACCAGATACCATCCTGCGAGCCGCCCGGATCGAAATCGATCAGCGCCACCTCCTCCGGAGAAGGCATATAGGGCATCGCACCCCGCGCATTGATGAGGAAGCGAAGATCGGAATGCTTAGTGCCGTGGATATAGGCGCTGAACGATCCCGCTTCATTCCGGTTGTAGATCTCGCCCAGGATCTCCGCCTCGTGGTTCTTGATATCTTCATCTTGCAGCATAAATTCCAGCATGCTGCGCGGCGTTTCCGTGCGGTGGCGGGCGCGGCTCCGGAATTCATGCCACGCATTGCCCGCCTGGGACGCCTCGTCGGTCGATTGCGCCTGGCGTTTGATCTCGTCGAAGGTATCGTCGGAGAACCAGAACACCGCCGAACGAAAAGCTTCGTCAACAGTCTGTTCGCCGGAAATCCGGCGCAGGTAAGTCCGTTCGAGCGTAGTGGCGGGATCCAAATGAAAGATGCCATCGCCGGTAAAGACACCCGCCACCACCCGCCCCAGCACGGGAGGCAGAAAACTGAACTGCCCCGCGGTAAAGGCAAAAATAGCGTTATCGCGCCTCAGCACCAGGTTGGCGACGCGGAACGAAGCGCCGGGCATGGCGTTGCGCAGCGCAACGTAGTTGGGATCCGAGTTCGCGAATGCCGAGCGCTTGCCGCCAACCTCGACCGCCGTTTGTTGCGCGGCAATCTTCATTGCGAACGCAAGAGTCAGGGGAGCATCGGCGGCATCGATCGTCTTCTCGGCGTCTTCAAAGCCATCATGCTGGATCGTGATCACGTACTTGCCGGGCGCGGCATCCGCGAACGCAAAATGACCCTGCGCATCGGTGAGCGCGTTCTCGGATTGCGCGGTGTCGGAGTTTTTCAGGATGACCGCCGCGCCGGGGATCGCGGCGCCGCTGGGGTCTTTTACTACGCCTTCAATGGTGGCGGCGAAGAGCAGCGCGGGCACGAGGAAGATGAATAAGGCCAGTTTGGACGCCACTGATGTATTGTAGTCCAGCGGGATCTTTCGCAATTGTGGGGCGGGCAATCCTGCCCGCAGCCGGCTTTCAGCCGGCTCTGGCCGCCTAAAAGGCGGCTGCGGCCAAGATTGGCCGCCCCACAATTGCGAAAGTATGCGACATTACCCATAAGTACGTGCGCCACGGCCACATTACACCTTTGACAGCCGGCGCAGCGTGTAAGCTTCCGGATTCATGTTCTCGCGCTCCAGCCGCTTCCAGTCGTCATTCACGTGAATCAGCTTGCCGCTGATGTGATTGGAGCGTTCCGAAGCCAGGAACAAAGCCAGGTGAATTTGTTTGTCGGGATGCGTGCCGCCGGTAAGCCGCACATCCTCGGCCTCCTCGATTTCCTTGCTCCCGGCGCGCTCGCCGGCGTGCAGGATCTCATCCGTCATGTGCGTGTAAGTGCCGCCGGGAGCCATGCAGTTCACCTGCACGTTAAAGTCGCGCACCTCTTCCGCCAGGGTTTCCACGAAGCGCACCACGGCGGCCTTGGAAGCCGCATAGGCCGAAAAGCGCGGACGCGCCGAGGCTGCGCCCCCGCCGCCGATCACGATGATCTTGCCGCGGCGCTTTTCGATCATCTGCGGCAACGCCGCCCGGCAGGCGTGCATCGTACCCATCAGGTTAGTCTCGACGGTTTCGGCCCAGGCGCGCGGCTTCAAGTCCACCAGCGGGCCGATGGGCCCCTGAACGGCGGCCGCCGCGATCAACACGTGCACGCCGCCAAAAACCGCGCGCATGCGCTCCACCGCCGCGCTCATCTGTTCGTAGTCGCGCACATCCGCCCGGATGCGCAGCGCGGCGCCCCCGGCGTGCTCGATCTCCAGCTTCGCCAGATCCAACTCGGCCTGGCTGCGCGCCAGCAATCCCACGCGCGCGCCTTCCGCCGCAAACCCGATTGCCAGCCGCTTGCCGATACCGCGGCCCGCCCCCGTTATCAGGACTGCCTGATCCTTTAGCGGCCGCAAGGTTACTTCTCCACGCGCGCGTCGAAGATCCCGGTCTCCACTTTCCCGCCGCGCTTCGCTTGCACATAAATGCGGTAGTTGCCGGGCTTCGGAAAGCCGTAGGGAAAGGATACCTCGGGCGGCAGAGCCTGTATCATGCTCATGCCCGGAGACATGCCGGAATGGTCCATGCCCGCCATCCCGGCCATCGCCGCACCGCCGTCGCCGGCGTTCGCCGTGAGGCTCAGCGAAGCCATGGGCACCGATCCCGAGGGATGCACATGCGCAAATACGCTGCGGTCCGAGCGCACGAACGCCGCGTGCCCCGGCATGCCCATGTAGAGTTCCATGTCGTGCGCGGGCTTGCCGTCCGCGTCTTCCAGGCGGAAGCGGAAGAATATGGCGCGGTTGGCGTGCAGAGGTCCAGGTTCCCGCTCCCAAATCATGCGCGAGCCGTCCGCCAACTGCGCCACGGTGCTATTGGGATCCGCCTTCGAGATCGGCGGGCCGGCGCCGGTTGCGTCGTCGCCCTGGAGCGGCTTGCCCGGCACCGCCGACGGCAGATCCAGCTCGGTCACCAGCGTCTCCGGCAAGCCGTCGGCATGTACGATATCCCCGTACAAAGCGTAGCGACCCGCTGGCATGGGCGGCAGATCCTTGGCGAACACGCCAGCCTCCACCCGGTCCGGATGCAGGTGCCACACTTTGTCCATCTCCGGCAGGCTGATTATATACAGGTGCATCAGGTGATTATGGTCGGGAACCAGATCGTCGACTTTGCGCCACTTGGCCCAGCCGGGATCGGTCAGGTGCAGCATCAGGCGGCCATTTTCCCCGCCATTTTCGAAGGTCGCCGACATCTGCAATGGCTTGTAGATGTGTTTGTCGTAATTGCCGGCTTCATCGCCCCACCAGAGGCCGCCCAGCGCCACCAGTCCGAGCACCAGGACCGCGGTCGCAACCATTACCCAACGCGCCCGCCGCACGCGCGCCGGATCGGGCGCCAAGCCAGGCTCCAATTGTCCTTCGCGCACGCCCGCGCCCACGATGCTGACCGCGCCCGCCACCAGCAGCAATCCTAGAGCGGCCAGCACCAGGGCGACCGGCCCTTGCATCTTCTTTGTGCTGGAGGATAACGCCGGCACAGGCACGGAAAGATCGCCCTTCCCTTTGGCGCCCTCCGCCGTCACGCGCACCTGCCAGGATCCGGTGGTCATCATCCACAGCGAACCGGTGAAGAACTGCGGATCGTCTTTCGAACGCACCGCCAAGTCCGGCACGGGGGCGAACTTGGCGCCCGCGCCAGTGAGCGGCGTGGGCACGATGTGCACAATATCGACGTCGTTGGCCGCGCTGCGCACTTCAATTTGCGCCACTCCCGGAATCACCGAGGGCGTGCGGATGGTCACCAACAGCCGGTAAGGGCCAGCCATGCCGTCATAGAAAACATCCGGGCTGCCCACGTGGGCGAAGGCGCCGGCGGCGGCCAGCAGGAAGAGAACTGAAAGTCGGCGCATCGGGTTACCGGCGCACCCGCCGCATCCAATCGCCCCACGCGAATCCCAGCCTGATGGTCACGATGGCGGCCGCGGCAGCCAGACACATCTCCAGCCAGAAATCCAGCGGCGCATCCGGCGCGATGAACAGGTGGCGCATATTTATCCAAGTGGGTCTTGCGTTGTAATCGAAGATATCCGTGTGGAAGAACCAGTTCCGGGCCGCCGGCAATTGCAGGAAGCTGGCGAAAGGCCACTGCACGGCGATCAGCACGCCCAGGAACAGGAGTCCGGAAACGGCGGCTTTCGTCCATAGGTTCCAATCGCGCGTGCGGCTCCACAGAATATCGAGCGCCAGCGCGGGGATGAACAGCAGCATCGGAAATTCCGGGGGCACGAATTGGGTCACCTGGTGATAGACCGGACCCAATTTCGGCTCGGCGGGAAACAGCGGCAGAATCCAGCCCATGCCCGCCCAGAAGAGCCAATAAACCAAGGCCACGGTAGTCGCCGCCCAACGCTTCCCGGAGGCCCGCGCCACGCCCGCCAGCACCAGCGGCACCGCCATGCACACCACGCGATAGTATTTGCCGTTGTGCATCAGGGCGTGCCAGGAGAATTCCATGATCATCAGCATCAACCCGATCAGGACCACCCCGCCGATGTACAGGAACAACCAGTCGAGCCTGTCGCGGTATTCCGCCCGCGCGCGATTCATCATCCCCAGGATCAGGATCAGCGTGCCCGTGTTGACCGCCAGGTTGCCCAAAATCAAGAACACGTGCGGCGGGCTCAGGATCTTCACGTCCAGGCCGTAGGCGCTGTGCCACCAGTTGTCGAAGGGCGCGGAGGCCAGCATCGCCACGCCGCCCCAGGCCGCGATAAATGCGCCCAAAGGGGCTTCGAATCCCCACATCTTCACGGAAGTGCCGCGCAGGTGGGAGAGGTCGCCGAAGGTGGTTGCCAGGATCAGGTAGCCGCAGGCGAGGCCCGCCAACACGCCGCACAAGTAGATGGCCATGTGGGCCGGGGTCCAAAAAGTGTCGCGCCCGATGGAGCGATGCCAGGAGATATCCCATTGGCCTCCGATCATGGCGGAAGTGACGCCGAGAACCGCGCACCAGACGTACCAGGGTACGCGTGGGGACGAGATTGTAACGGTAGTGGTGGCCATGCTGTGGCCTGTTGTGGTAGTTGCCATGCTGTGGTCCGTTTACGATTATAGCTTTGTTCGGAGCGGTTCGCCTTCAGGCAGGCTGGCCGAGCACTTCCAAGGCCGCGCCGGGCGCCGTCAGGTGCTTCATTCTGGCATCGAACGTCACGAAAGTTGCCTCGTGCCGCCGCGCCAACGCCAGTAGATAGGCATCCGTCACCTGTTGGTGCCCAAGCAATCCTTCAAGCACCGCGCAGAAATCCCGCGTGATCGGGGAGGGCAGAGGTTCCAGATATACGTGCCGGGCGTCCTGGACCATGATCCTCAACAGCGCGGCCGCCTCAGCGGGACGCCTTGGACTCGGTACGGCTGCGGGATTCGAAGACAGCCGTATGAAGCCGAGTTGCGTGAGGGCGCAGGTGGCCCAACGATTCCGGCTCGCTTCCAACCGCCGGATGGCTGCCCGATGAAACTGGTGGTTGGGCCACGCCATGGCCACCAGGACGTTGACATCAAGAAGCAAAAGGTCAGAAGTAGCCTTCATCGTCGATGACACGCTGGACTCGGGATGCTGGAATGATCGGCGCGCCCGGCGGCACGTCGAATGTCGGGAAGCGGCGGGCGGTTCGCTTGGACGCAGGCGCTTGCGGCGGCGCCAGGCCCCGGCGGGCAAGCTTCGACAGCACCTTTCCCAGGCGTTCCCCCGACACGTCCGCCAGATGCATGGCAGCGGCGTACACGTCGTCATCCAGCGTAACCGTGGTCCTCACGATTACATCTTGATACGCTGATGCAGTGATGTCAAGATGCTGTCGCGTACGAAATCTGGTCGAAACCGGAGATCCGCTCGAATCGACAAGCGCGTTGATGAAGCTCAGCTTGAAGTCCCTACCGGTGGCGCCTTCGCCCTTCAGTCGCGTCGAACTTAATCGCCTGTGGAGCCGAATTGAGCTTCACCGCGAAGCCCTTGCGTATGCCCGCTACCGTTGGAACGCCATCAGATTCGTTCCAACCGGCCATGGCGCGCGGCCCAAAGGCGGTCAGGCAGAAGCCAAGTTGACAACCCAACGCCGGATTGCTGCGCGGCGAATGCGGCAAGATGAAATTCGAGGCGTGCAGGAACTACACGCCGCGCAAGCCGCGATTGACATGGGGAGTTTCGGCTCACGGGCTGAAGCCTCTGCGGCCATGCTGTAATAAACGTCAATGTCCACCAACAACGGCAAGAAACTGCGCAGCCAGGAATGGTTCGCCGACCCCGGTTACTACGGCTTCGCGCGCCGGGCATGGCTGCGCTCGGAAGGCTTCACCGCGGAGATATTCCACAACAAGCCGGTCATCGGCATCTGCAACTCCTGGAGCGAGCTGAACAACTGCAACGTGCACCTGCGCGCGGTCGCCGAAGCCGTGAAGCGCGGCGTGTGGGCCGCGGGCGGCTTTCCGCTCGAGTTCCCCACCATTTCGCTGGGCGAGATGTTCATGCGGCCCACCACCATGCTCTATCGCAACCTGATGGCCATGGACGTGGAGGAGTCCATCCGCGCCAATCCGCTGGATGGCGTGGTGCTGCTGTGCGGCTGCGACAAGACCACGCCCGCGCAGCTTATGGGCGCGGCCAGCGCGGATATCCCGGCTATCATGGTTCCCGGCGGACCCATGCTCGGCGGGCAGTGGCGCGACCAACGCCTGGGCTCCGGCACCGACGGCCGCAAGCTCTTCGATCTCTTCCGCGCCGGCCGGCTCACCGAAGAAGAATGGTGCGAAATCGAGGGCTGCATCGCGCGCAGCGCCGGCCACTGCGCGGTGATGGGCACGGCTTCCACTATGACCAGCCTGGCGGAGGCGCTGGGCATGACCCTGCCCGGCTGCGCCAGCGTGCCCGCGCCGGATTCGCGCCGCCTGGCCATGGCGGAGATGAGCGGCCGCCGCATCGTCGAAATCGTGCGCGAAGACTTGCGCCCGTCGCGCATCATGACGCGCGCGGCGCTCGAAAACGCCATCACCGTCGACATGGCCATCGGCGGATCCACCAACGCCGTCATCCACCTGATCGCCATCGCCGGACGCCTGGGCATCGACCTGCGGCTCGACGAATTCGACCGCATCTCGCGGCGCACGCCATACATCGCCAATATCAAGCCGTCCGGCGAGTACCTGATGGAGGACTTCTTCTACGCCGGCGGATTGCCCGCGGTGATGAAGGAGATCCTGCACCTGCTCCATGGCGACGCCCTGACGGTCACCGGCAAAACCGTAGGCGAAAACGTGGAGCGTGCCGAATGTTTCCGCCGCGAAGTGATCCGTACCGCCGCCGAGCCGCTCTATCCCGAAGGCGGAACCGTGGTGCTCCACGGCAATCTGGCGCCCGATGGCGCGGTGATCAAGCAGACCGCCGCGTCGCCTCAGCTTCTGCGGCATCGCGGCAGGGCTTATGTTTTCGAGAATTATCAGCAGATGCGCGACCAGATCGATTCCGCGGACCTCCCTGTCGACGCTTCCACGGTGCTGGTGATGCGCAACTGCGGACCCAAAGGCGCGCCCGGCATGCCCGAATGGGGGCACATCCCGATACCGCGCGTACTGCTCGACCGCGGTGTCGGCGACATGCTGCGCATCAGCGACGCGCGCATGAGTGGCACCAGTTTCGGCACGGTGGTGCTGCACGTGGCGCCCGAATCCGCGATCGGCGGCCCGCTGGCCGCGGTGCGCACTGGAGACGAGATCGCGCTGGATGTGGCCGGCCGCCGCATCGACCTGCTGGCGCCGGCCGAAGAGATCGCGCGGCGCATGGCCGCCTTCCGTCCCGCGCCGCCGCATTATGAACGCGGCTACGGCCGCTTGTTTTTGGAGCACGTCACGCAGGCCAACCGGGGATGCGACTTCGATTTTCTGGGCGCGGCCGCGGACTGACTTTGCGCACGCCGCACACCGATAAGCGCTTCCAATTGACCACAGACGGCCTCCCGGCATATCGCTACGCCGTTGGGATGCACCTAGGCAACCGCGTTGATTATCCCAACTCATCAAGGTCTCTGCGCAGACTCCCGAAGGTAAGCGCCGCTATAGCCCCCCGGAAGTGGTGAGCACGGAATCAAAGCCCGTCTCGGGAGACCCAGACATGCAACGGATTTGCACGTCCCATAACGAGCGCCAGAACGGGAGCTTGCGCCAGTGGTGCAAGCGGCTCACCCGCCTCACGTATGCTTTTCAAAAAAGTGGGAGAATCTTAGGGCGGCTTTGGCACTACATTTTGGGTACTACAATTTCTTGCAGGGTTCATCGCTCGATTAATGCGACTCCGGCGATGGCGGCGGGGCTGACAGCTTCCCGGTGGACACTGGCAGAACTTCTTGGATAATACGCGCCACCAGCCAAGGCGTCCATATGGTAGCGTTATAACGGATGGCGCTTTTCTTCATAGTCGCACTTCAAAACTCCGCGCCCGCTGTGGAAGCGGCAATTTCGGCAAAGGTAACCCCAGGAAACGTTTATACCATTGAACCCGGAAAGTGGATCGTAGATTCCCCGGCCACCACGTCAAAGGACCTCTCCGAAGCCTTGAGCATTGCGGCTACCGCAACACATTTTGTGGTACCGGTGCGCGGGTACTTTGGACGTGCGCAGCCAGACTTATGGGAGTGGTTGGCGGCCAAAACAACAGTTAAAGCGGGGGGGTAATGGCTGAATCGGGAAGAACCTCGCGCTCATCGAAAAGTGGCGCTACGACGCCAGAGGCATACCCGACAACTGCGCCTCAACTTCCATCTGGAGATTACAGTTACATCCTCGAAATTGTTATGGGGATGCAGAGAACGCTTGGGAAGATTGAGCAGGCCGTTGATACCTTAACCACGGACTCCCGCGAAAACATTAGAAAAGTGAGCCGCCTCAGCCATATCATATACGCGGCTGGGGTGGTCGTACTCATTGCGGTGGCAATCTTCAGTTTCACGGCGAACAAACTAGCCGACGCGCTCATAGCCGCACTGAAGAAGTAGTCTGAATATCTATTCCACAAACCTTCCCCCACTACCCAGCCGGGGATGCGATTTCGATTTTCTGGGCGCGGCCGCGGACTGACTTTGCGCGCGCCGCCCACCGAAATCGCAGTCACGCGCGAGGCAAATTAGTTTCGCGCGCCAGTTTTCCGCCGCCCTGTGCGCAGGGCGTCTCCAAGGCGTCCAAAACGACCATCAGGCCGGTGATGGATGTCTGTGGGGATACCTCTGGCCGGGCACCCGTGCCGGCGCTGGCCTTCTTAATGCCTGTTCCCCCAGTCACCAATTTCAAATTTCCCGCATACCTCTGAAAACAAAGTAACACCACCCCACAACACCCGCCGCCCCGCTGATTCGCATGCTACTGTCATGATCGAGTATGCCACGCCACACCAAATCCGGATCGCCTTCCCTCTCGACCGTCCAACAGAGCGTCGCCGGCGCCCCCGGAGCCGGCTCTACCATCAGCGGCGCAGCGGAGGAATTCGAAGTCAGCCGCCTCACCATCTATCATTGGATCAAGACCCGCAAGGATTTCTCCGCGGCCGTCCAGCAAGCCCGCGCCGAATTCGTCCTCTCCCGCCGCGACGACCTCCAGTATCTCAGCGACCGCGCCCTCGAAAGCGTCATCGCCATCCTCGACAACCCCGCCACGCCCGGCGCCCGGCTGCGAACTGCCATGTTCACCTTACACCGCCCTCAGCCCAAGACGGGCTGGTGCATGCCTGAGCCAGTGCCCGAACCGGGTCGGGAAAAGCACTTGGACTCGGTTCTCCTCGAACATAACTACGATAGCCTCCCCAGTCTGCAAGACCCTGCGGCCGGGGCACCCCCATCCCCTTCGGAATCAGCGGCCGGCCCCACTGACTTTACAAAATCTTACACATTTACAAAAAACTCCGGTGTAAACCCCCACGCCCGTCGCCAAACAGGACTGCAATCCTGCCCCGTGCCGCCCGCCGTCGCCGAAGCCCGCGAACAACACTTGTCCGGCCTTGAGGATTTGGAGCATCTCAAACCCCTTGAAACGGACCACTGGAGTTCCGGATGGTATCCTGCCCCACAACCAAATTAACCCACCAACGAAGAAAGAGAGTACATCATGACGCCATCGACACCATCGACCCAAATCCTGAACTACCCGTTCCCGGTTAGCCAGCTTGCGCTGTTCCCCGATCATACCGGGACGACCTTGCAGGCAGCGCAGGCCGCCGGCCTGCCGGTAAAACCCTTCAATCCTAACCAAGCCATACAGGCGTGGTTCGACCCCGCACCGGCTGACGGGATCTACAACGTGCTCGACACCACAAACGCCGCGGGCGGTTACATTGACCAGGTCGTCGTGGCTCCCGCCCAAGCCGCCGTGATGAATCTCCCCGGCACGTACGCCTTCCCGGCCTACGCGCCCGCGCCGTGCATCGTCACGTTGATGGAAGGCGGCATGGTAGCCGGCGGCGGCGATATTTCGAGCGATGTCTGCCTGGAGACGGATGCGCAGGAGATCGTGAATGAGATCGCGCCCCTGTACCCCGGTCAAACATTGACGGCCATCCTGTTGGGCACCGGAGTATATAGTTACGTTTACGCCGCCGGCGAACTGCGCCGCGAGTATGCCATCAAGTCGGGCGCACAGACCATCGCCGGCAACGTCCAGGCGTTGATCCAGGCCAAGAACGCAGGCGGCGTCGGAGCGCCTGGCAACTGGCGGTTGGTGGCGTTGCCCGGCAGCGCATACACGGCCCTGACTTGGGTCCCCACGCCGCAAATCACGGCCGCGCCCGCCGGAGCCGTGACGCTGCCTGTCCCGATCCGTCCGCTGGGACCGGGCGAAGCTATCGTGCCCGTTACCGGCGTGCTACCGGGGTCCAACGCGTTCCAGGTCGTGGATGCCGCGGCGCAACGGGCCGCGATTCAGACGCAGATCGACGCGCTCGAAGCTGAATTGGCGGCGCTGCCGGCGGCGTAGAGCGGGCGTTGTGGGGCAGGTTGGCAACCTGCGGGCCGATTGTTAATCGGCCCAGTTTGCGCCAATCCCCAATCGGCGCGCAGGATACCATCCTGCCCCACACCTCCAGGGTACAATAGAGAATTCTCCGTGAAAAACCCCGCGCGTACAAACCCCACTTTCTGTGCCGCTGTCTTTGCGCTGGCCCTGCTGGCCGGCTGCGGCAAGCAGCAGGCGCAAGCCGTCGGCGGGATGCCTCCCGTTCCAGTTAGTGTAGCGGTCGCGGTGCGGGAAGCCGTGCCGGTCGAGATCCGCGTCATTGGCACGGTGGAACCTTCCTCGACCGTGCAAATCAAATCGCAAGTCGCCGGCGAATTGCTCAGCGTGCATTTCACCGAAGGCCGCGACGTCAATAAAGACGACCTGCTGTTCGAAATCGATCCGCGTCCGTATCGCGACGCGCTGGCGCAGGCCGAAGCCGCCGTCGCCAGGGATCGCGCGCAACAAGCGCAAGCGCAAGCCAACCTGGCGCGCGACACCGCGCAGGCCAAGAGCGCGGAGGCCGACGGCTACCGTTACGAACAACTCGCAAAAGAGGGCGTGGCTTCGCAGATGCAGGCCAGCCAGTCGCGCGCCGCCGCCGATGCCGCGCACGAGTCCGTGCGCGCCGACCAGGCGGCCATCGAGAGCGCCCGCGCTTCGCTCGAAAGCGATCAGGCGGCCGTGGAGCGCGCCCGGCTGGATGTCGGCTACTGCGAGATCCGCTCACCGGTCACCGGCCGCACCGGTAATCTGCTAGTGCATCCCGGCAACCTCATCAAGGTGAATGACGTGCCGCTGGTGGTGATCAACCAGATCGCGCCGATCTTCGTATCGTTCGGCGTTCCCGAGGAGCAGCTCGGCGAGGTCAGGCAGCGCGCACAAGCCAATCTGGCGGTACAAGCCTTCACCGACGCCGATCCCCACCGTATTGCGCGCGGCATTCTGAAAGTGATCGACAACACCGTGGACACCAACACCGGCGCCATCCGGCTGAAAGCCGTCTTCGACAACACCGACCATATGCTCTGGCCCGGCCAGTTCGTCAACGTGCTGCTCACGCTGGGTACCGAGAGTAACGCCACCGTGGTGCCTTCCGAAGCGGTGCAGGACGGGCAGCGCGGCCAGTTCGTCTTCGTGGTGAAAGCGGACCAGACCGTCGAGCCTCGGCCCGTCACCGTGGCGCGCACGATCGGCCGCAAGGCGGTGATCGCCAAGGGTGTCGCGCCTGGCGAGACCGTAGTCACCGACGGCCAGTTGCGCTTGTTCCCGGGCGCGAAGATCCAGCCCGTGCCGGCGGGCAAGGTCGATAACCTGACACTCTGATCATGCATATTTCCCGCATCTTCATCGACCGCCCGATCATGACCGCATTGGTCATGCTCGCCATTCTGATGTTCGGAGTGGTGGCTTTCCGGGCGCTGCCGGTGGCCGCGTTACCGACCGTCGACTATCCCACCATCCAGGTGAACGCCGCGCTGCCGGGCGCCAGTCCGGAGACCATGGCCGCGGCCGTGGCGACGCCGCTCGAGCGCGAGTTTTCCACCATCGCGGGCGTGCAAAGCATGAGTTCCACGAACTCCCAGGGGACCACGCAGATCAACGTCCAGTTCACCCTGGCGCGCAATATCGACGCGGCCGCGCAGGATATCCAATCGTCCATCGCCAAGGCCGAGGCGGTGCTTCCCGCCAACATGCCGCATCCGCCCTCGTATCAGAAGGCCAATCCGGCCGAGCAACCGATCCTGTTCCTTTCTCTTAGTTCCGATACGCTGCCGGCCTACACCGTGGATGAGTACGCGGAAACACTGCTGGCCGAGCGCATGTCCATGGTCTCCGGGGTTTCGCGCGTGCAAGTGTTTGGCGGCCAGAAATTCGCCGTGCGGGTGCAGTTGAATCCCGATGAACTGGCCGCGCGCGGCATCGGCTTCGACGAAGTGATGGGGGCTATCCAACGCAGCAATGTGAACCTGCCTACGGGCAGATTGTACGGCGAGAAGCAGGCCTTCACCGTGCAATCCAGCGGCGAATTGACGCGCGCCGCCGCTTACCGGCCCATCATCGTCGCATATAAGAACGGCGTGCCCATCCGGCTGGAGCAACTCGGCAACGTCATCGACGGCTTCGAAAACGATAAGACCGGCGCATGGTTCAACGGCGTGAAAAGTACCATGCTGGCCGTGCAGCGGCAACCCGGCACCAACACGGTGGAAGTGGTGAAGAGCATCAGAGCGTTGCTGCCGCAGTTTCGCAGCGAGCTGCCGCCCTCCATCAAGCTCGAGATCGGCGGCGATACGGCGGCATCCATCCAAGGGTCGATTAACGACGTGGAATTCACGCTGGTGCTGACCATCTGCCTGGTGGTGATGGTCATTTTCATCTTCCTGCGCAACCTGAGCGCCACCCTCATTCCGGGTGTGGCCGTGCCGCTCTCCATCGTCGGCACGTTCGCCGCGATGTATCTGCTCGGATACAGCCTGAACTATCTCTCCCTGATGGCGCTGACCCTGTCGGTGGGATTCGTGGTGGATGACGCGATCGTGATGCTCGAAAATATCGTCCGCTACATGGAGATGGGCAAAGGGCGCATGGAGGCTGCTCTGTTGGCTTCCAAGGAAATCGGCTTCACCATCATTTCCATGACCGTGTCGCTGGTGGCCGTCTTCATTCCCATCCTCTTCATGGGCGGCATCGTAGGACGCCTTCTGCATGAGTTCGCCGTCACCATCGCCGTCGCCATCCTGATTTCCGGATTCGTTTCGCTGAGTCTGACGCCCATGCTGGGCAGCCGCTATCTGCGCTATAGCCATACCGGCCGCCACGGCCGCCTCTACGGCGCTTTTGAAGCCGGCTTTCGTGGTCTGGCTTCCGGATACGACTACACATTAAAGGGCGTGCTGCGCCATCAATTCGCCACTCTGATGGCCGGGATCTTACTGCTGGCCGGAACCGTGTATCTGTTTTTCGGCATGCCTACGGGCTTCATCCCCAGCCAGGACAGCGGATTTTTCTTCGGGTTTGCCCTGTCGGGCCAGGACATTTCTTTTGAATCCATGGCCAAGCACCTACGCGCGGTCGCGGATATCGTGCAGCGCGATCCGGATGTGGAGAACACCGGCGCCTTCATGATGGGCGGCAATCAGGTGGGTTTGTTCGCCACCCTGAAGCCGCGCGCGCAACGGAAGTTTACCGCCGATCAGATCCTCGAGAGGATTCGGCCCGAGGTGGCGGCCGTTCCCGGCATCATGGTGTTCCTGCAGAACCCGCCGCCCGTCACGGTGAGCGGACAGTTCTCGACCAGCGCCTATCAGATGACCATGCAGAGCGCCAATCTCAAGGAGATTTACGCGTGGGTGGATCCGGTGGTCGACAAGATGCGCGCGCTGCCCGGCTTTGTGGATGTGAATTCCGATCTGCAGATCGCCAGCCCGCAGGTGATGGTGGATATCGATCGCGACCGCGCCGTGGCGCTGGGCCTGTCGCCGCAACAGGTCGAGGATGCACTCTATGCAGCTTATGGCGACCGGCAGGTCTCGACCATTTATACCCCGGCGAATCAGTACGCGGTCATCGTGCAGGTGGCGCCGGAATATCAGCGCACTCCGGAAGGGCTGTCCAAGATCTATCTGCGCTCCACGCAGGGGCCCCTGGTGCCGCTGGCCGCCGTGGTGAAACTCTCGCGCGGCGCCGGTCCGCTGACCGTCAATCATTTCGGGCAATTGCCCGCGGTGACCATTTCGTTCAACCTGGCGCCCGGCTATTCTCTGGGCAATGCCGCCCAGCAGGTGAAGGCGGCGGTGGAAGCGCTGCGCATGCCGGCCAGCATCAGCGTCAACTTCCAGGGCACGGTGAAAGAATTCCAGCAATCCTTCCAGGGCCTGTCCATCCTGCTGATCGTGGCCATCCTGGTAATCTACATCGTGCTGGGCATTTTGTATGAAAGCTTCATTCATCCCATCACGATTCTGTCGGGGCTGCCTTCGGCGGTGTTCGGCGCGCTGCTCACCTTGCGGCTCTTTCACAAGGAGCTGGACCTCTACGCTTTCGTCGGTCTGATCATGCTGTTCGGCGTGGTGAAGAAGAACGCCATCATGATGATCGACTTCGCCCTGGAGCAGCAGCGCTTGGAGGGCAAGGCGCCGTTCGAAGCCATTTACGCCGGCTGCATGCTGCGCTTCCGGCCCATCATGATGACCACGGTGGCGGCGCTGTTCGGCACGCTGCCCATCGCGCTGGGCTACGGCGAAGGCGCCGACGCGCGCCAGCCGTTGGGCCTGGCGGTGGTCGGCGGACTGGTCGTTTCGCAGTTCCTGACGCTGTACATCACGCCGGTAATTTATTTGTACATGGAGCGCTTCCAGGGTTGGCTTCGCGGCAGCAAGGGCGCTGCGATGTCCGCGCCCGCGGCGGAGCTGGCCACGCGATGACATCCCGTCCTTCAGCTATACTTGATTTAGTGGAGCTTGCGGCGCAATAGACATGGCCAGAACAACGAAAGCCTTGGGATTCCCGGTTCTACCGCCCGTGGTTAATGGCGCACAAAGCGACCGCGACGACGATCGGTGGATTGACGGCCTCATCGAGGAGGCCAAGGCCGAGCAGGCCCACAGTCCGATGGACGTCGAGGCACTCCTCAAAGAGAGCGATCGGCTAGCAAGCTATGGAGCCCAGCAAGCTAAGCGGCTCGGTATTAAGGTCGCAGACGTGAATCGCATCGTCCATGAGCACCGCAAGGTCCGGCGGAGTTAGAGCCGTTTTCGATACCAACGTCTATATCTCAGCCTTCATCTACCCGGCGGGCTTGCCCTTTCGGATCTGGCGGCAAGCAGTGGAAGGACGCTTTGTCTTGCTGGTTTCGCCTGCCATCATGCGCGAAACTGCGAAGGTCCTCCGCCGCTTTCAATGGCAGGAAGACGAGATTGTCCGGTATCTCAAGCTGGTTGCCAAGGTCGCTGAAATCGTCGTCCCCACGATCGCGGTGGATGCCGTTTTCGAGGACGAAACGGATAACCGCATTCTGGAGTGCGCGGTTGCGGGCCATGCCGGCTTGGTGGTCTCTGGCGACCGGCACCTACTGCGCCTGAAATCTTTCGAGGGTATCGGCATAGTGCGCCCGGTCGATTTTCGCCGTGTCCTTCAAGCGTAACGGCCGCGATTCACCTGGAGCCTCGCGGCGCAGACAACCGCTAACGATGGCATGGTTGAGGCTGGCATCCGCCAGAAAGCGGATCATGCGTCAGCTTCGTCGCGCCTGCAGTTGCTGCCGCATGCGCTCGAACTTCTCCTTGAGATCCGGGGTCGGCGGATGCGCGGTGCTATATGCGTCCTCCTCGCGCTCGCGCTCCGCTATGTCGTTTTCGACTTCGCTCTTGCGACCCAGGTAGAAGGTAATTGCGCCATAAACCTGCTCCAGGGTAGTGCGATCGGATGCCTTCCGGCGACTCCCCCTGCTGGTACTCCCGCACAAGATGGCCAAGCGGCACACGGCTTCCGGTAAGGTAGAAGGTCCCATCCCGGCATTCGACGAATTCTCGGCTCATAGCGGCGCCCGCCTTTAATTTATCCTATCCGATTCCCGCGGCGCGCAGCGAATACCATGCAGAAACAGGCGTAATATTCCGATGGGATCGCCGTCTCATTCAAGAGGAACTTCGTGATGCGCACCGGACCGGGCTTTCTGGCGGCTTTCCTGTTATTGGCAGGGTTGCATGCGCAAGACGGCGCCGGACCACGAGCGCCAACGGGCGGCCCGCTTTCCCTCTCCGAAGATCAGACCCGCGACCTATTCCGGCAGGCCGCCGACGCCGATCTCAAGAACGACAAAAAGCAGCGTGACTATACCTATACCGAACGTGAAGTCATGCGCACGCTCGATGGCAAGGGCCGCGTGAAGTCTACCGAATCGAAGACTTACGAAGTGATGGAGATCTACGGCTCGGAGGTGCACCGCCTGGTGGCCAAAGACGACAAGGCTCTCTCCGGCGACGCCGTCCGGAAGGAAGAAGAAAGAATCCAGAAGGTAGTGGCCCGGCGCACGAACGAAGACCAGAAGGAGCGCGCAAAGCGGGAGGAGCGGAGCGAGAAACGGCGAGAAGAGGACCGTCAGTTCGTGCGCGAGGTGGCGGACGCCTACAACTTCCGCCTGACGGGCGCCGAATCGCTCGACGGCCGCGAGACTTATGTCATTGACGCCGAGCCCCGGCCGGGATATCAGCCGCGCCTGAAAGAAGCCAGGATCCTGTCCAAGTGCCGTTTCCGTGCCTGGATCGACAAGAGCGAGGCGGAGTGGAAGAAGCTCGACATCCAGTGTATCGATACGGTCTCTTTTGGGCTGGTGGTGGCGCGTCTCCACAAAGGCTCGCGCGTCATCTTCGAGCAGACGCGGGTGAATGACGAAGTATGGCTGCCGCAACACTTGGCGGTGAAGTTGGATGCGCGCGTTGCGCTGCTCAAGGAGTTCAATATCGAGCAGGACACCACCTACCGCGACTACAAGAAGTTCCGCGCCGATACGAAGGTCGTGCCCGTGGGCGAGGTGGCGGAGCCGCATTAAGGGCGAAGACCGGCGGGCGCGGTCCCAGCCGGCATCCTTGGTTGTGGGGCGGCCAATCTTGGCCGCAGCCGGCTTTTAGTCCGGCTTTGGCCGCTGAAAGGAAGCTGCGGGCAGGATTGCCTGGCAGCATTGCCGGCCCCACAGAGAGGATAGCGGGCTCCGGCATCTCCCAATCGCGCTTTCTATGGTAGAGCTAGAAGAATGGCTCAATACAACGTGTCGGCTACCGTGACGAGCGCGCCCACGGACGTCTCGCTGAAGGTCGACAATGCCAGGATCAACATGGCCCGCGATGCGAGCCAGGCCTGGGCCGGGAAAGCCAAGCTGGACTTGCCGGATTCCCTTCCCATTGTCTTTCGAGCCACCGGGATCGCGTTTGCGCCGTGGACGCTGGAGATTAAGTTCACCACGTTGCCGCCGGAAAGCAAAGTCGTGAAGGACTACAAGCACGAAGACGCCATCCCTGACGACTTGCTGTCGATATTCAACGATACGGTTAATCTGAACGCGACGGCGGCGCCATGAAGCCGGTTTTCTTTGTGCCCGCGGTTCTTGGGCTGCCATGCCTGCTCTGCGCGCAGACGTCGGCCTACCAGTCGGCGGACGGGGACACCAGTGTCTTCCTGGCCAACGCCAAAGCCAGTCTGATCTTCAATGTCAGCAACACCCAATTCGATCTGGGTTATCTTCACGAAGGATCGGGCAAGTCGTGGCTATACGGCTTCGATGCCACGGGGAAGCCCTCCAGCGACTTCTCCACGATATTCCAAAAAGACAAATTGCCGCCGTCCGCGGGCGGCTCCGCGGCGCTTGGGTATCATCACCCGATCTCGAAGGACCTCGATCGTCAGGATAAGAATACACGCCTGAGAGACGACTGGGCGTTGCTGCAACTCACCTACACGCGATCCTCGTTTGAAACGGCCGTAAACTCACTGACCGAGCCCGAAAAGTGGACTTTTGACGGCTACCGCGTGTTAGCCGCGTATGACGCGCTAGTCAACGCGCCCGGCGCAAGCCTGCTGTTAGGCGCGGCGGCCGGCGTGCAACGGCAAAACAATCTCGATGCGCTCAAACCGGCGACCATTAGTACCCCGCTGGCTGTGTCCGCGCCCGGCATCCCGCCATTCGAAGTGACGCAGCAGGCCAGCAGCGGGTATTTTGGCGCCTATAGGCAGTTTATGGGCGCGCCGGTATACACGGACGCAGTCTGGATTCCGAAGGGTTTGCCATGGCTCGACATCGACGCATTCACGCGGTCGGATGTGGCGCATACGAACCGCTACTTCGAAGGCGGCGTAGGGATCTTCTTGGCAAAGCCGGAAAATCCCACCCAAGTGCTGGGAGGCATCAGCCTGGGCTGGAAGAACGGCACTCCAACTATTGGATTGGTGGCCGGCTGGTCCTTTTAAGTAAGCTGGTGCCATCCAATAGGAGAAGCCCCGGTGGAATCACGAGATGTTCCAAAGAACAGCGGCGGCAAGCGAGTCGAGAGGTTCACTGGCGGAACCGGAGCCATCGGCGCTTTGGCGGTTGGCGCGGTAGCGTTCGGTGCGGCGGCTATAGGGTTTTTGGCGATTGGCCGCCTCGTCATCCGTAGTATCGGCATCGGCAAGTCGAAATTCGGCTCGCTGCAGATCGGCGATCTGGAAGTCGATACCTTGCGCGTTCGCAAGCTTGAAGTGACGGAGAAGCAGGTACCCTAACGGCTTGCCGAAGCGTGGCACGGAGTCACCGAATGTCTTAGGCGTGGGACGGGCCTCCTGGCCTGTCCTTCGTGTGACAAATGCCTCGTGAGCTGTGACAGATTGGCGAAGGACAGGCCAGGAGGCCTGTCCCACCTAACCGCCGCGCCGCACGCCGTGCACGTGATACGGCACATAATAGCGCGGGTCGTCGCGCATTACGATCTCGAACCCCGCGCCGGACACGAACTGCTTCACGAAATCGAGCGTGCGGAATGCGTCGCCTTCGCCGCGATCGGCGCGAAAGTCGTGGGCCGCGATGCACACAAACCGCGCGCGGCGTAACGCCTCCTCGCAACCGGGCAGCGCCCGCCGCTCGGCGCCTTCGATGTTCATCTTCAGGAAGTCGATCCGCTCAATGCCGTGCTCCTCGGCCAAATCGTCGAAGCGCACGCTCTTCACCGGGTAACTTGACGCGCTGGGATCGCCGGCCCGCACATAGTTGGACTCCCATACCGGCAGCGTCTCGATCTGCAATTCCCCCGCCTGGTCTATGCACGCATAATTCAACGCCGTCACATTCGCCAGCCGGTTGAGTTCGCACAACAAACGCAGCGCCGCGAATGAAACCGGATGCGGCTCGATGGCCCAGACGCGTCCGGCCGGCCCCACCGCGCGCGAAAATGCGAACACATCCTCGCCGCGCCCCGCGCCGATATCCACGATGGCATCGCCCGGCTGGGGCTTGTACAAGTGGAACCAGTAGTCCTCCGCGTCGCGCAGATGCTTTTGCGCCTGGCCTGCCCAGCGCTTCCAATCGGGCTCCGGCAGCCGGAACATATCCGGATCGGGAAAGTAATCCGGACCCACGCGGCGCACCCACATGCCGTCCCAAAGGACCTCCACATCCACACCGGGCATGGCCGCGCGCGCGAGCTCCGTCGCCCGGCGCGCCAGCGATGCCCGCTCTTTGAACGATGCGGCCGATGTCTCACTTGGCCACATGTGTGGTCGCTCGCTTCAATCGCAGAGCCAGCAGCCGCCGCCGTTCGTCGGAAAGCGCCGCTCTCACATTCAGCCGGCGAGCGCTCGCGCGCCTCCGCGGCGACTGCAAGACCTTTTCGAGATAGGCCTCGAATGGCTCCGCGTTCAGATCACGCGCGTATTCCAGCGCCGCGCGCCGGGACTCCGCGGACAACTCCGCATAATGCGCGCGATCCGTCAACAGGCGCCCCAAAACCGCCGCCCACGGTCCCACGTCTTGCGGCGGGATCTCGACCGCCGGCACCATCAACTCATCCACCATAGGCCGGTAGTGCGCCACCGGATTGACCGGCAACAGATAGTCCATACCGAGCATGGCCTCCGCCAGGCCGCCGACCTCGCTGGCCATCACCGGAATGCCGCGCGACATGGCTTCCAGAATCATGCGCGACCGCGCTTCCGCCCATAGCGACGGCGCCAGCATCACGCGCGTCTGGCGGAGCAAATCGTCGATGTCGTCGACCGGCTGCAGAATGGAGACGTTCGGCAGCTTCCGCAAGGCCGTGAAATCCGCGGCGGTGGTGCCCCACGTGGGGACCGCTGCGAACTCCACGCGCGGAAAGCGCTCCGCCAGCGCCAGAAAGATCGAAATGCCTTTCACCGCGCATGGATTCACCATGCTGACAAAGCGGTTGTCGAAGCTGCCCAGGCGCGGATGGCCGCCCGGATCGAGCAGCGAAATCGGCACGTGGATGGCCTCCACGCCGCCCCATTGCCGCGTGTATTGCGCGACGTACTCGCTCACCGCCACCACGCCATCGGCTTGCCGCAAAGCTTCGGTTTGGAACTCGCTGGGCAATCCGCTATCCGGACCGAACGGCAGCGCGATCGTGGCGCGCACCAGGTACACCACGCGCGCGCGCCCCGGCCGCAACGCGATTTCCAGCATCAGGTGCGCCGGATCGTCGGTCGAGGCGACTACGATCTCCGGTTCGAACGCACGCACCTGTGCGGCGAAATAAGTTCGCAGATTGGGATCGCGCGTCAGGATGCGGACTTCCACCCCGTTCAACTGGAACTCGACGCCGGCCTGCTCGCGGGCAAGCGGCGCGGCTCCGCGGGCGGTCAGTTCGCGCAGCAGCGCGGCGTGCGCCTCCGCGCCAAAATGTTCCACCCGCGCCACCACCCGCACCGCATGTCCCCTGGCCGCCAGCGCCTCCATCAACAGGCGGTTGGATTTGTCGCCGCCGCCGTAAGACGGATAGTAGAGCGAATTATGGGCCAGCAGGATGCGCAAGTTTCATGGTGACACACGCCGCCTTCATTGCGCCCGCGGCGCGCGCGCGAGGATCGCTTCGATCGCCGCGAGATCCGCCGCGGTAAGCCGCCAGCCCGCGGCGGATGCGTTGGCTTTCACCTGCTCCGGAGTTTTCGCGCCCGCGATCACCGACGCTGCCGCGGGTTGCGCGGCCAGCCACGAAACGGCCAGTTCCAGCATGCTGCGCCCGCGCGCCGCCGCGAACTCCGTGAGCGATTCCACCAAGGCCAGATTCGCATCCGTAAACACCTTCGGACCAAATCCATCCCGCGCGCGGCTGCCTTCGGGAAGCGGCTGCCCACGGCGATACTTCCCGGTAAGCAGCCCATTGGCCAGCGGGAAGTAAGGTATGAATGCGATCCGCAAACGGACGCATTCCGGGATCACCTCCGCTTCCGGCTCGCGATGCACCAGGCTGTACTGGTTCTGCACGCTGACGAAGCGCGCGCCGTCTTCCTGTACGGCCGCCTGCGCCGCGCGCAGTTGATCGCCCGAAAAATTCGAACAGCCGATCTCCCGCACCTTGCCCGCGCGCACCAGATCGTCCAGCACGCCCAGCGTTTCGGCGATTGGAACTTCCGGATCGGGCTGGTGCAGTTGATACAGATCGATGCGATCGGTTCCCAGACGCCGCAGGCTGTCCTCGGCCGCTTGCCGCACATATTCGGGACTTGCGCCGCGCCGCTGTTCGTCCATCTTCATGCCGAATTTAGTGGCGATTAATATGTCGTTGCGGCGTGGACCCAGCGCCCGGCCCAGAAATTCTTCGCTCGCACCCGCGCCGTAGATATCCGCCGTGTCGAAGAAGTCGATACCGGCGTCCAGCGCGGCGTTCACGGCAGCCGCGCTCGCATCGGAGTCGATGCGCCAGCCGAAGTTGTTGCAGCCCAGGCCCACCACCGATACTGTGAGCGATCCGATCCGTCGTGTTTCCAATTGCGTTTCCCTCCCGAACAGTTGGATGGTTGGTTATATTGACTGGATGCAGTGGTTCGAAAACGAAGAATTCTGGCGTACGTTTTATCCCTACATGTTCGGCGAGCGCCGCATGGCCGCCGCGCCGGCGGAAGTGGAACGCGTGCTGGCGTTAAGCGGCGTGACCAGCGGCCGGGTTTTGGATTTGTGTTGCGGACCGGCGCGTCACAGCCTGATTTTGGCGCAAAAGGGATTCGAAGTCACGGGCGTGGACCGCTCTCCTTTCCATCTAATCAAGGCTCGCGAATTGGCCGGCGGCGCAGCCATCGAGCTGGTCGAAGCCGATATGCGCGATTTCGTACGGCCGGGCGCGTTCGATCTCGCACTGAGCCTGTTTACGTCCTTCGGCTACTTCGACACGCGCGAGGAGGACCTCGCCGTGCTGCGCAACGTGCGCGCCAGCCTGAAGCAGGATGGCGTCTTCGTGATCGATGTGACGAGCAAGGAATACGTGATATCCCAGGGCTGCGCGACGCAATGGGAGAAGGGGATCGGCGGCGAGATCCAGGTTCATCACTATGACGTTTATCCCGGTTGGGGGCGTCTGCGCGTGCAGTGGCTTCTGATTGAAGGCGAGCGCGCCCGGCAGTTCGAATTCCAGCAGAACCTTTATTCGGGCCAGGAACTGGCGGCGTTGCTGGAGCGCGCGGGCTTCACGGATGTGCGGCTCTTCGGCAGCCTGGATGGCGCGCCCTACGATGCCGCGGCAACGCGTTTAATCGCACGCGCCACATAGGGCCGAAAATCAGGGGATATAATTGGTACCGCAAGCATGACACGCAGAGAACTCGGCAAACTCGCGGCTGCCGGCGGCGCAGCCTTCTTACCCGCCGCGCGCTCCGGGGCGCAGAACAAGTACGGCGGCCCGTTGGAAGGGTTCGAAGACAAGGTCGACGCCGCCGAGTTCGACCCAGTTCTCTATACCCGCAAGCTCTATGAATCGGCGCCCTTGCGGCTCACCTTCCGCGCGCAAAACTGCAAACAGGCGGAAGCGTGGCAAGAACGCCTACGCGCCAAACTCACCGAACTGATTGGCGGATTCCCCGCGCAGTGCGCCCCGCTGCAACCGCGGACACTCGATACGCGCGATTTCCCCGCCTACCGCCGCGAGAAGTTCGTCTTTGAAAGCCGGCCGGGCTTGCTGGTGCTCGGCTACCTGTTGACGCCGCGCGATTCCGCGCCGCCGCACCCCGCCATGATCTGCCTGCCCGGCCACGGGCGCGGCGTGGACGACATCGTGGGCATCGATGCGCAGGGCCGCGAGCGCACGGACAAGCCCGGTTATCAACACGATTTCGCGCTCCAGGTGGTCGAGCGCGGCATGGCCGCGGTAGCCATCGAACCGCTGGCCTTCGGCTGCCGCCGCGATCCGGTTACGCGCAAGAAAGGCGCGGAAGCCACCGCTTGCCAGCCCTCTGCCGGCGCGGCGCTGCTGCTCGGCCAGACCATGGTTGGATGGCGCGTCTATGACGTGATGCGCGCCATTGACTGGATCGAAACCCGCAAGGATCTCGACGCGCGCCGCGTGGGATGCATGGGAATCTCCGGCGGCGGCACGGTCACCACGTTCGCCGCCGCGCTCGAACCGCGTATCCGCGCCGCCATGATCAGCGGCTATCTCAACACCTTCCGCGACAGCGTCATGAGCCTGTCGCACTGCATCGACAATTACGTTCCCGGAATTCTCAATTGGGCCGAGATGTACGATGTGGCGGGTTTAATCGCGCCGCGCCCGTTGTTTGTCGAGTCGGGCATGAAGGACGATATCTTCCCGGTGGACGCCAGCAAGGCCAGCTTCGCGCGCGTGCGGAAGGTGTACGAGGTTTTTGACGCCGCGCAGATGGCCCAGCAGGAAGTCTTCAACGACATCCACTCGTTCTATGGCGTGCAGGGGCTGCCGTTCCTGGCGAAGCACTTGGGGTGACCCAAACTCCGCCGTCGTTTGGATTGCCGCTGAGGTAGCCTAAGGAAGAGAAGGAAGGCAGTCAGAAATGGCGGAGAACAAGACCAATCCCACGAAACAGAATGTGGCCGCATTTGTCGATACCCTCACGGATCCGGCCAGGCGAGCGGAGGCCAAGGCGTTGATCAAGTTAATGCAGAGCGCGACGGGCGAAAAGCCGAAGATGTGGGGGCCATCGATCGTCGGCTTCGGAAGCTATCACTACAGGTACGACAGCGGGCGCGAGGGCGATATGCCGCTAATCGGTTTCTCGCCGCGCAAGGCCGCAACCGTTCTGTATAACATGACCGGGTTTAGCGACTCTGAGGCGCTGCTTGCAAAGCTCGGCAGGCACACCACCGGCAAGGGATGCCTTTACATCAAGAGACTTGCCGATGTGGACCAAAAAGTGTTGGAGGCTCTGACCGCCAAATCCGTCGCCGCCATGCGTGCGCGGCACGCGAGGATGCCCCGTTGATGTGCGCGGTGCTGTATGGCGATGGAGCAGCAGTGAAAGAGGACTCTAAGGCATCCAACGATGCACGCTCCACCACGCTGATGTGGGCCAATAACGATCCCGAAGAGGTTCGCCTGCTGCGCGAAATGATCGCCTTCTATGCCGATATCGCTAACGGGCGCTCGACTGCGAGGCAGCGTCCCCGGAGCCGCCATCATCCTGCCTGTGTAACTCCCGCTTGTTCCGCTCGATCATGGCAACCCCGGCGACCATCATCCCCGGCCCCACAAACAAAGCTTCCATCGGAAGCCGCGCGCTTTCCAGACACGCTACACCGAACAGCACCCAGCCGGCGTGCAGAAGCAGCTTGGGCCACTGATATACGGTCCAGTTTTCAAACCTCCGCATCCAGCTCCGCCTCCGGCAGCACATCGCGATCTCCGGCAACCCAGACATACAGTGTGGGCAGAAGGAAGATGCTCATGACCAGGTCCGCAATCAGTCCGCCGACGATCACGATGGCGAATGGCCGCTGGGAATCGGAGCCGATGGCGTGCGAGAGCGCCGCAGGCAGCAGTCCCAGCGTCGCCACCAGCATGGTCATCATGATGGGGCGCAGCCGGAGGACCGCGCCTTCGATCGCCGAGTCTTCGATGGTCCTGCCCCGCGCGCGAAGCTGATTCATGTACTCCAGCATGATCACGCCCGTCTGCACCGACACGCCAAACAGAGCCAGAAAGCCGACGCCCGACGACACGCTGAAGTTGGTATGGGTGACCAATAGCGCCAACAGCCCGCCGATGCGCGCCATAGCCACATTCGCCAGAATCAGCGTGGCCCACTTGAACGAGTGGAACATAGTGTAGAGAATGATAAAGATGATGAGCACCGTAATGGGCACGATAATCAACAGCCGCCGTTCCGAACGCTTCTCGCTCTGATACTCGCCTTCCCATCCCACGGTGTATCCCTTCGGCAGTTTGACCTTCTCATCCACCTTCTTAATGGCCTCTTCGACCGCTCCGCCCAAATCGCGCCCGCGCACGCTGTACTTGATGGCCACATACCGCGAATTGCCTTCCCGATAGATTTCGGAAGCTCCATCCCGAGTGTCGATTTTGCAGAGTTGCCCGAGCGAAACGCGCTCGTTCGATGGCGCCAGCAGACGAATATTCGCGATGGCCTCGCGTGTCTCGCGGTACTGCGGCAGATAGCGCATCACCAGGTCGAACCGTTGCTCGCCGCGCAGCACCTGTGTCAGCGCGTTGCCGCCCACCGCCGTCTGGACGGCGTCTTGCACGTCCGCCACGTTGATCTGATAGCGGGCAGCCTGTTTGCGGTCCACGGTGAAGTTCAGGTTCGGCTGCCCTCTCACGCGAAACAGTCCGAGATCCTCGATGCCGGGGACCTGGCGCATCACATCGACCACTTCCGCGCCCCTTTCTTCCAGAACCTCCAGGTCGTCCCCGTAGATCTTGGTGGCAAGCTGGCCCTTGACGCCGCTGACGGCCTCTTCCATGTTGTCCGCAATCGGTTGGGAGAAGTTCCAGATCACGCCTGGCATTTTTTCCAGTTCGCGATTCATTGCCCCAATGAGTTCCTCCTTGTTCTCATGAAACACGCTACGCCACTGCTCTTTCGGTTTCAGGTCGACAAAATACTCGGTATTGAAAAAGCCGGTGGTATCGGTTCCATCGTCCGGGCGGCCCACCTGGCTGGTGGTAACGGTGACTTCCGGGAAGGAAGCCAGTGCCAACCGCGCCCAGTTCGCCACGCGGTCGCCTTCATCCGGTCCGGTGCTCGGCGCCAGCGTGCCGCGGACCCAGATGGCGCCCTCGTCCAGATGCGGCAGAAACTCCGAACCGATGACGCCGCTGAAGGCCAGGTACATGACGGCAGCCAGGCTGATCAATCCGGCGCCGACGGTGAGCCAGCGCGCGTGGATGGCCCAACGCACAGCCACGCGATACCCGTTCGTCAGCAGCGTCAGCACCGGATTGCGCCACTCGCGCGCGTTCCTGCGGAACAGGACGCTGGAAAGCACGGGCGCCAGCAGCATGGAGAAGATCAGCGCGCCTAGCAGAGCAAATGCCACCGTCCAGGCCATCGGCTTGAACAGGCGCCCTTCAACGGATTGCAGTGTGAAGATCGGGAGATAGGCGGTGATGATGATGGCGATGGCGTAGAAGACGGGCCGCTGCACCTCGTGCGCGGCTTCGCGGATGCGCTCCATCGGCGATTTGTAAGCCTCGCTGCCGGCGGTGCGGCCCAGGTGCCGCACGATGTTCTCCACCATCACCACGGCGCCGTCCACCACCATGCCGAAATCCAGCGCCCCCAGTGACAGCAGGTTCGCCGGAATCTGCCGAAGGTCCAGGCAAATAGCCGCGAACAGGAGCGAGAAGGGAATGGTCAAAGCCACGATCAGGGCGGCGCGGATGTTTCCCAGGAACATGAAAAGAATAATCGAAACCAGGATCATGCCCTCGGTCAGATTCTTCTCCACCGTCTTCGAGGTTAGGTGCACCAGGTCGCTGCGGTCCAGGAATGGAACGACCTGCACCCCCTTGGGGAGAATGTGGCCGTTCAGTTCCTCGATCTTCTTGTGAATGAGGTCCAGCGTTTCGTCGGCCCGCGCGCCCTTGCGCAACAAGACGATACCCGAAACCACGTCGTCGTCGTCCAGGATCTTGCCGTCGGCACGGTGAATCGATTTCGCGAATTGCCCCAGCCGGATCTTCGGTCCTTGCGCCACCGTGCCAATGTCGCCGATCCGCAAGGGCGTTCCGTTCTGGGTCTTGATTACGGTTTCCTGGATATCGGCAACGGTACTCACCAGCCCCACCGCGCGCACGTCGATCTGCTGCAATCCGGCCTGGATGAAGCTCCCTCCGGCATTCACGTTGTTGTTGGTAAGCTGCTGTTCCAACTCGCCGATGCTCAGACCGTAAGAAATGAGCTTGTTCGGATCGACGCGCACCTGGTATTCCTTGGTCGGGCCGCCGAAGCTGGATACGTCCACCACGTTCGGCACGGACTTAAACTGCTTCTCCAGCACCCAGTCCTCAAGGGCTTTCAGCTCCATCACGTCATACTCGGGATTGTGGCTGGTCAGCGTGTAGAACATGATCTGGCCCACCGGGCTATAGTCCGTGCCCATCTGCGGCTGCAGATTAGCGGGCAGGGTGACCTGGGCGAGGCGCTCCAGCACCTTTTGCCGGTTCCAGTCGTTGTCCGATTCGTCGTCGAAGATCAGCATCAGGCTGGAAAGCCCGAAAAGCGATACGGAGCGCAGGTGCGTCAGGTGCGGCAGCCCGTTCATCACGATTTCGAGGGGAATCGTGACCTGCTGCTCGACCTCTTCCGCCGCTATGCCGGGCCATTGCGTGATGACCTGCACGTAGTTGTTGGCCACGTCCGGATAAGCCTCGATGGGCAGGTTTTTGAACGAGATAACACCCCATGCGAATAGCAGTATCGCAAGCGCCAACATCAGGAGGCGGTTATTCAGGGCAAAATCGACGAGCCGGCGGATCATTGGTTGGAGACAGCAGATTTCAATCTAGAACAGCCGCCCCAACACACGCTATGTATCTTTTAACGGCGTGGGCTATCTTCTTAGGTAGCCGCTTCTTGACCATTCGTTGCGCCCATGTAATCGTCCGGTATTACAGATAGATCTTTCGGTTGGCGCAAACCTATCTTTAAGTCAAAGAGCGGATTATCTCACCGGACATGCCTGACAATGTAGGAACCGTCGCTAGGAATCCCGCACAACTCACTCTTATAGAACTTTATAACTTATTTATAACTCGGTCGCCGGATTTCATCCGAATGGTCATCATGGAGCGCATACGCCTGCTATTACTGGTTGATTACGTCCTGGTCCGGGAGAGCTTGGGCCGCCAGTTGCGATTGGAACCCGACTTCGAGATCGTGGCCGAGTGCGGCACGGCGGCGGAAGGCCTGGAAGCCCTCGGTGGTGCGCCTGTCGATGTTGTTCTGTTGGATTACGATGCGGTTGCCGATCGGGCCGCACAGTTCATTTCCGCGGCCCGCCAGGCGGGTCATCCAGCCAGGTTTCTGGTGCTCGCGTCCGAAAGGCATGCCAACAGCCTGTTCATGACCCTGCGCGCCGGCGCATCCGGCGTATTCCGGAAGCACTGCTCGTTGGACAGTCTTCCGAGAGCCATTCGGCAAGTCGCGGCGGGAGAAGCCTGGGTCGATCTGGAAATCCTCCAGCTTCTGGCCGGCCCCATCGCGGAACGGGAGAATCGAAACCTGCATAGCCTGCTGACCAAGCGCGAGCGGCAGGCGCTCGAAGGAGTTCTGGACGGCCTCACCAATAAGGCCATCGCCGGCCAGCTTGGAGTGTCGGAAGGCGCTGCAAAAACCATCCTACGGGAGATATTTCGAAAGGCCGGTGTTCGCAGGCGCAGCCAACTGGTGCGCGTGGCCCTCACCGGGCCGCTAGGACTTACTGGCCCGCCAGATCCAACGCGCTAAAGAAGTACGCCAACTCCACCTGCGCTGTTTCCGGCCCGTCCGACCCGTGGATGCAGTTGCGCTCGATGGATTCCGCGAAGCGCTTGCGAATGGTCCCTTCGCCGGCATTCGCCGGATTCGTCGCGCCCATCACTTCGCGCAACTTCGCAATGGCGTCCTCGCGCTCCAGCGCCAGCACGATGACAGGACCTTCCGTCATGAACTTCACCAGGCCGTTGAAAAACGGCCGGTCGCGATGCACCGCGTAGAAACCCTCGGCCTGCGCTTTGCTCAGGCGCGTCATCCGCAAAGCCACAATCCTGAAGCCTTCCAGTTCGAGACTGGCGAGGATCTCGCCGGCGTGCCCGGACGCCACCGCGTCCGGCTTGACGATCGAAAACGTGCGTTCCACACTCATAAGCGGCTCTTTACCTTTTCCCCGATTTCGGCGGGCGACGAGCACACCGTGATGCCGGCCTCTTCCATCGCCCGAATTTTATCGGCGGCCGCGCCCGAGCCGCCTGAAATGATGGCGCCCGCATGCCCCATCCTGCGGCCCGGCGGGGCTGTCTGTCCGGCGATAAAGCCGACCACGGGCTTGCGCACGCGCTCTTTCACATAGTGCGCGGCGGTCTCCTCGGCGTTGCCGCCGATCTCGCCGATCATCACGATGGCGTGCGTGCCGGGATCTTCGTTGAATAGCTTCAGCGCGTCCAGGAAGGTGGTGCCGATGATGGGATCGCCGCCGATGCCGATGCACGTGGATTGTCCGATGCCCAGTCCGGTCAACTGCCCCACCGCCTCATACGTCAGCGTGCCCGAGCGCGAGACCACGCCCACGTGGCCTTGCAGGTGGATGTGTCCCGGCATGATCCCGATCTTGCACTTGCCCGGCGAAATCACGCCTGGACAGTTGGGACCCACCAGCCGCGTCGCGCGTCCCCGCAAAAAAGCCGATACTTTCACCATGTCGAGCGCTGGGATGCCTTCGGTGATCGCCACCACCAGCGGCACGCCTGCTTCGGCGGCTTCCATGATGGCATCCGCGGCAAACGGCGGCGGCACGAAAATCACCGAAGCATTCGCGCCCGTCGCGCGCACGGCCTGCTCCACGGTGTCGAACACCGGCAGATCCAGATGCGTCGCGCCGCCGCGTCCGGGCACCACGCCGCCAACTACTTTGGTGCCGTAGGCGATGGCCTGCTGCGCATGGAAGGTGCCTTCCTTGCCGGTGAACCCCTGCACGATCACACGCGTGTTTTCGTCGACCAGTACGCTCATCGTCTCCTCTACCACTCCGGCTAGTGGGCCGCCAGCCGGACCACCTTTTCCGCGGCATCCCGCATCCCGTCCGCGACCGTGAAATCGAATCCGGACTCGCGCAGAATCCGGCGGCCCAATTCCACGTTGGTGCCCTCCATCCGCACCACGATGGGCGCCGCAATGTGCAGGTCGCGCGCGGCCGCCACCACACCGGTAGCCAGCGTGTCGCAGCGCAAGATGCCGCCGAAGATGTTGATCAGCACCGCCTTCACGTGCGGGTCCGAGAGCAGGATGCGGAACGCGTTCTTCACCTGCTCGGCGCTGGCGCCGCCGCCCACATCCAGAAAATTCGCGGGGCTCCCACCGGCATACTTGATGATGTCCATGGTGGCCATCGCCAGTCCCGCGCCGTTCACCATGCAGCCTACCGTGCCGTCCAGCTTGATGTAGTTGATGCCGAAGCGGGAAGCCTCCACTTCGAGCGGATCTTCTTCGTTGAGGTCGCGCAGGTCGATTAATTCCTTGTGCCGGTAGAGGGCGCTGTCGTCGAAATTGATCTTGGCGTCCAGCGCGTACACTTTGCCATCCTTGGTCAGGATGAACGGATTGATCTCGGCCAGCGAGCAATCCTTCGCCACATAGGCCCTGGCGAGTGCGCCCATGGCCGCCGCGGCCGCATTCACGCTGGCCGCCGGCACGCCGATGCCGAACGCCAATTTGCGCGCTTGAAAGGGCTGCAGGCCAATGCCCGGATCGAACGCTTCCTTCAGAATCAGGTCCGGCGTTTTCGCGGCGACCTCCTCGATTTCCATTCCGCCCGCCGCCGATGCCATGAATACCGGTAAGCCCTGCGCGCGATCCAGCACGATGCCCAGATACAATTCCCGCTCGATCGGCAACGTCTCTTCGATCAGCAGGCGCTGCACGATGCGGCCTTCCGGACCGGTCTGGTGCGTCACCAGTTTCATGCCCAGCATCTTGCGCGCGATCTCCGCCGCTTCCGCCGCGTCACGAGCGATCTTGACGCCGCCGCCCTTGCCGCGTCCGCCGGCATGAATCTGCGCCTTCACCACCACGCTGCCGCCGATATTCTTAGCCGCCACCTCGGCCTCGTCCGCGGTGAACGCCACTTCGCCGCGCGGCACAGGAACGTTGTATTGGCCCAGGATGCCCTTGGCCTGATACTCGTGAATTTTCATGGAAGCCTAGCGAAACCTTTATGATAACGTGGACTTGAAACCTCACTATAGCATGTCGCTTCTGCCCTACCTGCATCGCGTGATCGACCGCCGGGACCTGTCCGGCGCCGAGGCTCTGGAGGCCATGCTGATCATCCTGGGCGGCCATGCGACGCCCCCGCAAATCGCCGGATTTCTGGTGGCTCTGCGCATGAAAGGCGAGACCGTGGATGAGCTGGTGGGGTTCGCGCGCGCGCTGCGGCAGATGGCCGAACCGGTCGATCCCGGTCTCCACGGGGAGCCGCTGCTGGATACCTGCGGAACCGGCGGCGACGGCCTCGCCACGTTCAATATTTCAACGGTGGTGGCGTTCGTCGTGGCGGGCGCCGGCGTGCGCGTGGCCAAGCATGGCAACCGTTCCATTTCCGGCCAGTGCGGCAGCGCCGATCTGCTGGAGGCGATGGGCGTGCGCATTCCCATGTCCCCCGCCGAATGCGCCCGCGCGATCCGGGAGATCGGCATCGGATTTCTGTTCGCTCCGGCCATCCATACCGCCGCCAAACATGCGCAACCGGTGCGCGTCGATCTGAAAATGCGCACGGTGTTCAATCTGCTCGGACCGCTAACCAATCCGGCGGGCGCCAGCGCGCAGCTTGCCGGTACGCCCAGCGCGCATTTCGCGGAATTGATCGCCGGCGCGTTGGCGGCCCTGGGACTCGAGCGCGGATTCGTGGTGCACGGCTCCGACGGCTTGGATGAGATCACCACCACCGGCCCGACGCTGGCTTTCGAAATCCGGCAGGGTGAGGTTACGCGGCGGACGCTGACGCCGGATGACTTCGGCGTGGCTTTGGCGCGGCCGGAGGATCTGAAGGGCGGCAATCGGGAGACGAACTTGGCGATTGCCCGTGAGATTCTGGAGGGCGCGCATGGTCCGCGGCGGGACATCGTGCTGGTGAATTCCGCGGCTGCCTTGGTGGCCGTGGGCCGGGCGCGCGACTTTCGGGAGGGTGTGGCGCTGGCGGCGGCGGCTATCGATTCCGGCGCCGCGCGCGGAAAGGCGGAAGCGCTGGCGCGCTTCACTAGCCGTGAGTAAGGCGGGCCTCCTGGCCTGTCTCGCCCCTGGCGCCCTAAATCACGCCTGAGTGCCGCTTCAAAATCTGCTGCAAATTCTGCGAGAACGCCGATTGCGCCATTACCATGTCGCATCCCGCCTCCTGCGCTGCCTGCTTCAGATCTCCCTGCACGTGAGACAAATAGCCGATCAGGCTCACGCCCTTGCACTCCGCGCTGCCCTTGATCTCGGCGATTAATTCCAGGGGCCGCGCAGCCTCGAAATTCAGGTCGAAGATGATGACGTTGGGCTTGGACTTGGCTTTCGTCAGGACTTCATGCGGGTCTTTCACCATTTCCAGCACCATGCCGGCGCGTTTGGCGGCATCGGCGATTTTCACGGAAAAAAACAGATTGCTTACGACTGCAAGAACCCTCTTGTGTTGCTGCGGCATAAGAATGTACTAATTTTTGTGCTCGAAATCGACAGGGGCGGGAATCTCAATCGTACCTGCTTTGGCCGCCGCTTGCAACCTTGGCGCTTAGCCGTCTTGGGGACTTCCGACTGACAGAAACCGCGCCCTTACGGTCGGGGCTCAGTAAATCTTGCAAATCAACGCGCCCGTTATCGATCCGCCACGGTAAGGGACACCTCTGCAACCCGGCCTGCCGCGCTGGGTGCTAATAGTGTGTTATTGTCTTTTAAACAGTAATCCATCCGGTTAACATGACAGGTCGCATATTCGCCCCCGCTCAGGAAAGGTGGTCCATCGTGAAACACTCTGACCGCTCGCGGATCCTTTGCCGGTACGGGAGGCGATGGAAATTGACGCGCCCCGGCTACGTTCCAACGGCTACCTCACTGCTGCTGTCCCAAACCTGCTTGCTGCTTTTATGGCTTGCGATGGCGGCGTTCCCAACGTGGGCCCAAACGGGAGCGAGCCTTTCCGGCGTGGTTACGGACCAAAACGGCGCAGCCATTCCCGATGCCGCGGTAACAATCAAGAACGTCGACACAGGCGCCACGCGCACGATCGCAACCGGCGGCGGGGGGCGCTATCAGGCGTCCGGCCTGCCTCCAGGGCGCTTCGAGATTCGAACGGCAAAACAAGGGTTTGCCGATGAAACGCGCACGGGAATCGGCTTGGCGGTTGGCCAGGACGCCACGGTCGACATTAAGATGCAGCGGAGCACCCCGGACGCCTGCGCGAGCGGCCACGAGTTCGCCACCACCGATTGCGCGCTGACCTGGCACGGCATCACCCTGTACGGCGCGTATGACGTCGGCATCGGCTGGGTTAGCCACGGCTTACCGGAAAACGCCACCAACTATGAAGGCGAATCTCTGGTGAACCGAAACGGCTATCAACATCGATTCCTCATCGCGCCGAACAACCTGCAGCAGACGGGTCTGGGCATCCGGGGCAAGGAAGAGTTTCTGCCCGGCTGGTCCGTTGTGTTCAACGCTTCCACCGGCATCAATCCGCAGTCCGGCCAGCTCGCCAACGCGTCAGTCACCGACATCGCCAACAACGGCCTTCCCAGGAGCAGCTATTCGATAGCCATCGACGGCGCGCGCGCGGGCCAACCCTTCAATGACGAATTCTATGCCGGCATATCGTCCGCGTATCTCGGCACGCTGATCTTCGGTCGTCAGCGCTCTCTCGGAACCGATGCGATGCTCGTTTACGATCCGGCCGGTGGCAGCTATGCCTTTTCATACATCGGGTACAACGGCACGATGGCCGGCGGCGGCGACACCGAGGACTCCCGTTGGGACGACGCCCTGAAGTATCGCCTTACCTACGGCCCGATCCATTTCGGCGCCATGTATAAATTCGCCGATGGTTCCGGCGGCTGCTACTCGGCCTCCGCAACCTGGACTGCCGCCACCTGTACGCCGGAAGCGGCGCATAACAACGCCTATGGATTCGACCTCGGCGGAGGCCTCGGCAAGTTCTCCGCAGACGTAGTCTACCAACGTTACAACCAGGCGATCAGCGTATTGAACCCCTTGCTGGGGCCTCAGAGTCCGACGCAATCATATCAGTCGACCATCGACAGCATCAATACAGACCCCATCAGCGGGGCCAATCTGATCGGAACGACCGACACCGTATATGGCATCGTGACCGACAACCGCGCCATTATGTTCGCTGCCAAGTATACGTGGGACCCGTTCAAGTTGTTTGCCGGCTACGAATACATCCGGCAGGATAACCCGTCGAACCCGTTGGGCGTTGGCGCCTTGGACCAGGGCGGTTATCTCATGAGCGGCGTCGAAGACAACAATCTTGATTCTCCCAAGCACGTGCAGATCTGGTGGACGGGCTTGAAATACGCCCTCGACAGCAAAACCGACATCACTTTGTCCTGGTATCATCAACTGCAGAACGACTTCCGTGTTCCGACGACTTGCTCGCCCGAAGCCGGTTTCCGCGCCTCCTGCGCGGGCACCCTCAACGAGGAGTCGCTCTATGTGGATCGTCACTTCACCAAGCGTTTCGACGGTTTTGCCGGAATTGCGTATTCCTACGTGAGCGGCGGTCTGGCCATCGCCATTCCGCATGGCCCCGGCGTCCCCTATAACTATGACAACAACCTTGCTCCGACAGTCGGTGGCCGTTTCACCTTCTGATCGTTTCCGCGGCGGGCTCGTCGAGAGCCCAAAGGATCGGCCGGTTCGATGTGCGAAGTACCTTCGGCGGCGGATTGCCGACAAGCCATGAAGTCACCATCGGTCATGCAATTGACCTGGAACACGGCTTTTCAGCACCACATTTTGGAAAAACTGTGGCCGGAAGTCGAGGTCAATTCGACGTTTTCGAAGGGCGGGGAAGATAACGGCGACAAGCAGACATTTCTGACGCCGGGGGCCGATACTGAGAAGTATCAAGCTGCACGGGCATCTGCTTTCACGGCGCGTAGTCGTGGTCGCAAAGGCCGGCTGAAAGCCGTCCCCAAAAGGGGACCCCAGGGCAGGATTGCCCGCCCCACAAATGCCATACTCACTTGTCAGCCAGCGCGGACATGGCGCGGGCGCCTCGATTCCGGGAATACGCTAGGCGAGCTGCGCTCGCCTCAGTACTTCCAACTGCTCACATCCGCCCCCTTCGGTGCCGTCTCCTCCATATGCTTCACCATCTCAGGCAGATAGTGCTGGTTCAGTCCCACTTTCGGATCGAAGTTGCCGGTATAGCAATGCGGCTTGCGCTGCCCGAAGTCGAACGTGCCGTGATAGTACGGATCGGTGGTGGTTTCCATGAAGTCTTGCATCAGGTGAACCGCGCGGTCCAGATAGTAAGTGTCCGCGTCGCCCACGCAAACGTGCAACTTATCCGCTAACTTAGGTCCCAGGCTTTTCCAGTCGCGCTCCATGATATGCGTCAGGTCGTAGTGCTCTTTGAAGTATTCGGCCACCTTGCGATCGATCTCGCCGGTGCGCTTGTCGAAGATTGGCTGCGGATAGCCATCCTCGCCCACCGAGCTGAAGTAAGCCTGCCACGCGTCCAGTTGCTGGCCCGAGCGGCCCTTGGTACCCTGCACCAGCTCGAATCGGCTCATCTGCTCCATGGTGGAGAGCACCAAACCATCCGCCTGGCGCACCGCCGGCCGCGGTACGCGCGCGAACGGCCCTTCTATCCAGAACGCGTTCTTGTCTTCATACAGGTTCACGGTCATGTACGCGCGGAAGTCCACTACGTCCGGACAAAACACATACGCGCCATTGTAGAAATCCGGATAGAACACCTGGGAGGCCAGCGCCTCCCATCCGCCCGTCGAACCGCCATACACCGCCCGCGCCCATCCCTGCCCGATGCCGCGAAACTGCCGCTCCACGTACGGAATCAGCTCCTGTGTGATGGCATCCCCGTAAGGACCCGCGTTGGCCGAGTTCACCGCGTAAGAGTCGTCGAAGTAAGGCGTGGGATGCTGAATGGTCATCAGGATGACTCGCGGCATGCGCCCCGCCACCCAATCCTGATAGAACTTGTAACCCATCCCCGGACCTGGCTCGGTGGTGAACCCCACGCCCAGTCTCCTGCTAAAGTGCCCTTGATCGACAATCAACGGATAGCGCGCCGCCGGATGTTCTTCCCACCCATCCGGCAGCAGCAACCACGCGCCTAATTCGATGGGGCGCCCCCAAAAGCGGCTCAGTAATTCGCTGTGAACTTTGACGTGCTTCACCCACTTGGTATCGGGATCGGCGGCCGGAACATCGGGAACCCTCTCGGTAAGCGACAGTCGAATTACATGGTCCGCCGTATCCGCCCCGGCGTCAAGATGGATCTTCTGCATCTTGCTGTAAAGGTTCCCCGGCTTTGACGGCCAATGTTGGCCTTCGCCCTTATCGGGCGGCAGCTTGACGGTATGCCCGTTGGCCAGGTGAAACGTCTCGTAAATATTCAGGACGCCCTGCACGTAGTAATCCCCCGCGGGGATGTCTTTCAGGCTGTCGCGCGGATAGCCCAGCGTCGTGGAATCCACCACCGCCGCGGCGCCGGGCGCCAACCCGTCCACATCTACGCCGAACGCCTGCTGCGATTCCACGCCGTACCCGATCTGAAATCGCGGCTCCGGTTTGTCCTTGGTGGAGATCGCCAGCATCATGCGCCCGTCCAGCGGCGCCGCGCTCATCTCCTTGGGAAACGAAATCTCGAAACGTTCCGCCGCCGCCAGTGGCCCAGCCAGCACAGCTAATGTCAACAATTTCCGGTAGATCCGCATGTCGCCTCACCGCGGGGTAATCAGCCCGCCCAGCTTATCGTGCTCTCCCGATCCCGTCCGGGGGAACCGCGTCGCGTAAGCTTCCAGGTACTTCAGCCCGGCCCCCGTGTTGTAAATGACTATCCGCTCCGCCGGCTTCAGGAAACCGGAAGCCAGCAGCTTTTCGAGCGCAGCCACGCACGCGGCCCCCTCCGGCGCGGCGAAGATGCCTTCGTCGCGCGCCAACTGAATCCCGGCGTCCAGCAGCTCGCCGTCGCTCACCGCCAGCGCCGTGCCGCCGCTTGCGCGCACCGCCTCCAAAACCAGGAAATCGCCCAGCGGCTTGGGCACCCGCAGCCCCGCCGCCACGGTCGTCGCGTTTTCCCAGAACTGGCTGCGCGCCTCACCGCGATCGAACGCGCGCACCACCGGCTGGCAGCCTTCCACCTGCACCGCGATCATCTTCGGCCGCTGGCCGCCGATCCACCCCAGCGCCTCCATTTCGTCGAACGCCTTCCACATCCCGATCATCCCCACGCCGCCGCCGGTGGGATAGAAGATGGCGTCCGGCAACTGCCAGCCGAACTGCTCGGCTACTTCATACCCCATGGTCTTCTTGCCCTCGATGCGATAAGGCTCCTTCAGCGTGCTGACGTCGTACCAGCCCTGCCCGATGGCGCCCGCCGCCACCAGCTTCGCGCAATCGGAGATCAGCCCGTCCACCAGCGTGACGAACGCGCCGAACGCCTGACACTCGATGTAGTTCGCCTGCGGCACATCCCGCGGCATGAAGATATGCGCCTCGATCCCCGCCGCCGCGGCATACGCCGCCAGCGCGCTCGCCGCATTGCCAGTCGAAGGGATAGCCATCTTACGCACGCCCAGCTCCACCGCCATCGAAACCGCGCACGACAAGCCGCGCGCCTTGAACGACCCGGTCGGATTCAGCCCTTCGTCTTTGATCCAGAGGTCCTGCGCGCCCAACCGCGCCCCCAGCCGCCGCGCCCGAGTCAGCGGCGTCATGCCCTCGCCCAGCGTGACGATGGACTCCTTCGCGGGCGGCAACACCGGCGCGTAACGCCACATCGTGTTTGGCCCCTCGCGCACCTGTGCCGGACTCCATGACTTCCGGATGGCTTCGAGATCGTACCGCACCAGAAGCGGTCCACCGCAGGCACAAAGATGTTGCACCTGGTCCGCCGCGTGCGTCTGCTTACAAAGGCTGCACTCCAAATGCGTCGCTTTAGCCATTTAAAGGCAAGTCTACCAACATTGCCCAGCGCCTTTGGTGGGGCGGAACCCCTGTTCCGCGGGCGACCCCCAGGTCGCCCCCTGCACGCATAGCCCGATTCTTACGTCATAATGTCAGTAGCACCAGATGAAGCCCACGCTCCTCTTGCTGATCTTCGCTTCCTCCGCCCTGGCGGGGGAATACGCCGTGCTAGCCAACGGTGCGCGGCTCTATGCCGAACGCCATGAATCGGATAGCGGCAAGGTGACGCTCTTCACCAAAACCGGCTCGACGGAAATGGATGCATCCCTGGTGGTCCGCTTCGAACAGGAAGACTATACGCCGCCCCAAGCGGAGCCCGCGACGCCCCAGGCCGCCCCATCGCCAACCGTGAAGCCGGCCGGAGTGGCGGAACTGGTCGATAACGCCGCCCGCAAGTACGGCTTGCCGCCCGCCTTCGTGCGGGCCGTAGTGGCCGCCGAGTCGGGTTATCGAGCCAATGCGGTCTCACCCAAGGGCGCCATCGGCCTGATGCAGCTCATGCCCGGCACCGCCCGTGGGCTGGGCGCGGATCCCACAATACCCGAACAGAACGTGGATGCCGGAACGCGCTACCTGCGCGATCTCCTGCTGAGGTATGACAACCAGGCCTACCACGCGCTGGCCGCCTATAACGCCGGCCCCGGAGCGGTGGACAAGTACCACGGCGTCCCGCCCTATCGCGAGACCCAGAACTACATCCTCAACGTCCTGCGCAACTGGAAGAAACAGTCACCCACCGACTAAGCCTTGCCCCGGGCTACCGGTGCGCGAGCCGTTCCTCGACCCGCGAGAGGCGCGAATCGATTTCCATGAGCTTGGACATCATCATGTCGAGACGAGATTCCAGACTGTTGATACGCGCGGATAACGACTGGAATACCAACGTGTTGGTCAGCGTTCCAAGCATGACCGCCACCGTCGGGACCGTAATGGCAAGAACCAGTTGGGTGGTATTCATCAGTTCGCCTTCAATTATACCGCGCCGCCCTCGTGCGTGCGCACCTCCGCCGCCGGCGGCGTCAGCGCCCCCTTGGCCCGCAACCCCGAAAGGGCCAGACCGTAGCGCCCGCGAATCCCAGTCTTCTCAAAGATGTGCCTGAGGTGGATCTTCACCGTGCCCAGGCAAATCCCAAGTTGCTTGCCGATGTCCCGGTTCTGCAGCCCTTGCTCCACCAGCTCCACCACCTGCAGTTCACGCGTCGTCAGGTTCGAGCGCGCGCCCCGCGCCCGGCGCTCGGGATCTTGCAGCACACTCTCCTCCATAAAGGTGCTCCCCATGGCCACTGTGCGCATGCATTCGAGCAGCGCCTCTAAAGAAGCTGTCTTGCGCACCACTCCCCGCGCCCCCACTTGCATCATGCGCAGCGCCTCGGTTTCGTTCAGGTTCACCCCCCACACGATAGGGGCGACCCCGCTCCCCGACACGCGCAAGCGTTGCAGGCAGTCTATGATGGGGTAGACGCCGAATCCCCTGTCCAGAATCATAATCGCCGGCGCATGCTGCCGGACAATTTCCAGACCGCCCAGCAGCGACGTTTCCGCCGCGGCCAGACGCAAATCCTCACATTGATTGAGCAGCATCCGGATACCCTCGATAGCGATGGGCTCGGTATCGCAGATGGCCACCGATTTCGCATTGGCTTGATCACTCATATATGGCTCACAGGCGCGCGAATGAGGACTCCCCCAATCGCTTGCAACGTTGGATTGCCGTTTTTACAGAATTGTAGTGGCGAAAAGCGGCAGGACTCTCATCTTTTTGATGGCCGGCCGGTTTTCATATTGATGGTACCCCTGCACTGGGCCGAGCCGCACCGGCAGGGAACCTCGTCAATTTTGTCGGAAAAGCGATAATCCACGGTCAGCTCTTCGCCCGGCCGAATGTCCCGTTTGCTCATGTACAGGATGTGGCCCTTGAAGACCCAGCTATACAGGTTGGGGTTGCAGCAGTGGTTGATCAGCTCCGCTCCGCTGCCGCCCACCGCTCCATCCAGGGTCCAGTACTTGTCCAGGGTGAAGAGATAGGTGCGCGGCCCCAGCCCCCGTAGCCGCGTTTGGCGGCGGCTGATCCGCTCTCCGGTGTATTCGATAACCTTGTGGCGCGCCGGAATCCGCTCCCCTGCATAGACCCCCCAGCCATGTATACCGGAGCGGCCCACCTTTAACCGGAAGCAGGCCAGCCGGGGGTCGATGCGGGACTCCGCAATGCATGCGTGTGCAGCCATTTTCCGAAGATTGTACCGAACCCCGGACAATTTGAGAAGTGGTCTGGCCCGATATAATGCGAATTCGTGATCCAATTCACCAGCGACGCCTCCGCGGGACTGTTCGCAGCCTCCTTCCGCTTCGCCGGGAGCCAATTGCGCACCCTCATGGAGCGTCATCCCGATTTCTACCCGATGTACACCGCCGCCGGCCGCTGGAAGCACTCCGGCGAAGCCTGGACCCGCTGGTGCGACGGTTTCCTGCCCGGTATGCTCTGGATCGTCTACGCCCGCCAGGCCCCCGGCAGCCCGGAGTCGCGCTGGTGGCGCGAGCAGGCGATTCGCTATTCAAGGCCGCTGGAGCCGCGCAAGTTGGACCCTGACGTCCACGACCTGGGTTTCCTGTTTATGTCCAGCTACTACCGCTGGTTCGGCTTCACCCCCGACCCAACCCTCAAAGCTGTGCTGGTCGAGGCCGGCCGCACCATGGCCCTGCGCTTCCAGGAGAAAGGGCAATACCTGCGGTCGTTTGTATCGCCGGATTCCCTGTTTATCGACATCATGATGAACGTGGGAATCGTCTTCTTCGCGGCCCGCGAAACCGGCGACCAGGCCCTGCTGGACATTGCCTTGCGCCACTGCCACACTACCCGGCGAGTACTGGTACGCGGCGATGGCTCGACCGCCCACGAAGGGCTGTTCGATCCCGGAACCGGCGAGTTCCTCAAGCAAACCACCCAGCAGGGCTACCGCGGCGATTCCTGCTGGTCCCGTGGGCTGGCCTGGGCGCTCTACGGTTTCGGGACGGCTTACAGCTTTGCGCGCGACCCGGCCCTGCTCGGCACTGCCGAGGCCTGCGCGGATTTCTACATCCGCCACACCCCGCCGGACGGAGTGCCTCCCTGGGACTACGATGCGCCGGCCGTCTTGCCCGACACTTCCGCCGCCGCCATCGCCGCCTCCGGTCTGTTCCAGTTAAGCGGTCTAGTGGCGGACGCCACCAAAGGCCATTTCTATCGCCAGACCGCGCTCCACATTCTCGCCACACTCTGCCGCGGCTGGTTGGCGGAATCCGACCCCCAATGGGAGGGCATCCTCAAAGGCGGTGTCTATCACATCCACAAGAACCTGGGAGTGAACGAGTCGGTCATGTGGGGGGAGTATTTCTTCCTCGAAGCGCTGGAGAGATCTCAATTCTGATCCTGCTCGCACGCATTGCCGGCGGCAGTCCGGCCCAAGCAATCCTGGATCCCTCGTGGTCCGCCCGATCGTGCTACGCTAACACACAATGAAATTGCGCCGCTTCACGATTACCCTGTTCGTGGCGGCCGTTTCCGCGGCCGCTCAGCTTGGCGCGCCCGCGGAAGTCACCGCCAGGGTGGACCAGATAGTCATGGCCGTCATGCGCCAACAACAAATTCCCGCCATGACCGTCGCGGCCGCGATGGCGGACCACATGGTCTACTCCAGGGCGTTTGGCGCCGCCGACCTCGAGAATGCCGTTCCGGCCACCACCGGGACGCTCATCCGCACCGGCTCGATCGCCAAGCCGATCTCCGCGGCAGCCGCCATGACGCTGGTGGATTCCGGCAAGCTCGACCTGGACGCTCCGGTGCAGAAATACTGCGCGCCGTTTCCGCGGAAACCATGGCCCATCACGACACGCGAACTGCTCAGCCACACCTCGGGCATCCGCCATTACCAGAAGGGCGAAATCGAAAGCACGCGCCATTATACGGGGATGCCGGATGGCTTTGCGATTTTCGGCAACGACCCGCTTTTATTCGAACCCGGAACCGCTTTTTCCTATAGCACCTACGGCTACACGGTGGTGGGCTGCGTGATCGAAGGCGCATCCGGCGAGAGATTCGAGGACTATGTCGCGGAACACGTGTTGAAGCCCGCCGGAATGACGCACACGTTCGTGGACGACGTCTTCGAAATCGTGCCGCACCGCGCCCGCGGCTACCAGAAGATCAACGGGCAGGTGAAGAATGCCGGCCTCATGGACAGCAGCTACAAGATCCCCGGCGGCGGCTATGTGACGACCGCCGAAGACCTGGTGCGCTTCGCGCAGGCGCTGATGGACGGCAAAATCGTCAAGCCCGGCACGCTGGCGCAAATGTGGACCCCGGAAAGGATCCGCGGCGGCGGCAAGGCATCGACCTACGGACTGGGTTTCACAGTGTTGACGATTGACGGCGGGAAGTACGTGGGTCACGGCGGCGCCCAGCAGGGGACCAGTACCGACATGGCCATCATTCCCGACCGGCATTTCGCGGTGGCGGCGCTGGCGAACATGGATAAGGTGGAGGCGTTCGAGGTGGTCCGCGGGATATTGGAACTGTACAACATGCCGCATCCGAAGCGGACAAAGAAGTAAGGCACGAAGGTAGGCAGGTGTCGAGATCTGTGGGGCAGACCCCTGGTCTGCGCGGGTCCCCCTGGACCCGCTCTTCCGTTCGAAGAACCAAGGTTTTCGACAACCGCGGCAGGCCGACGAGGGTGTCGGCCGCGGTCCAGGGGGACCGCCCTACGGTGCGCCACGCCGAACGACGAGTATGCTGGATCCGGACACCACCATGGGCGGGCCGCACGGCCAGTTTCCGTCGACACAACTTTCGCTGCTGGAAGCCGCGAGTTCCGGCGCCGCTTTGCCGAACGAGGCTTTGGAACGCGTGAGCGCGCTGTATTGGAAGCCGGTCTACCGTTTCATCCGCGTGAAATTCCGCAAGAACAACGAGGACGCCAAAGACTTGACCCAAAGCTTCTTCGCCACCGCGCTGCAACGCGATTTGTTAGCCCGCTTCGACCCGGCAAAAGCGGGGCGGCGGCATGGAGTTCGAGCCGGTCGAAGAACAGGCGGCCACCGCCGAATCGCCCGAACAGGTTTTCGAACGCGAGTGGCAGCGCCAGTTGTTCGCGCTGGCCCTCGACGACTTGCGCGCGCACTGCGAAGGATGCGGCAAGCTTCTTCAATTCGAAATCTTCGAAGCATACGACCTGGCCGCCGGCGACCGGCCGTCATACGCCGGCCTGGCCGCGCGCCATGGCGTCGCCGAAACCGCCGTGACAAACTATCTGGCGTGGGCGCGCCGCATGCTGCGCCACTTTGTGACCGAAAGGCTGCGCGGCGCGACGGCGGGCGAGCGCGACCTGCGCGGCGAGATACGGCGGCTATGGAAGTGAACGACGCCGTACTCGACCATTTGCGCCACGTCGCGGCGCTGCCCGACCTCACCGGAACGCGCTACGAAGTGGAATCCGAGATCGGGCGCGGCGGGATGGGTGTGGTTTATGCGGCGCGCGACCGCCAACTCGACCGGCGCGTGGCTCTCAAGGTCCTGGACTCCGCCCTAGCCGGCGAAGCGCAGCTCATCGCGCGGCTGGAACATCCCGCCATCGTGCCCATCTATGAGGCCGGCACGCTGCCCGACGGACGCACATTCTACGCGATGAAGCTGGTGGCCGGCGCGCGGCTCGACCACTACCTCGAAGGCGCCCCCTCGCTCGGCGAGCGCCTGCGCGTAATCCGGCGCGCGGGAGAGGCGCTGGAGTATGCGCATGCGCGCGGCATCGTGCACCGCGACCTGAAGCCGCAGAACGTGATGGTCGGGCAGTTCGGCGAGGTCTACGTGATGGATTGGGGCGTGGAAGCGGTGGCCGGAACACCGGCGTTTCGCGCTCCGGATGCGTGCCTGGATCGACGCTCCGACATCTACGCGCTGGGCGCTCTGCTGCAGTTCGCGCTGCCCTCGTCCGCGCCGCCCGCTTTACGCGCTATCGCGGCGAAGGCGATGCGCACGGACCCGGCCGCGCGCTATCCCGATGCGGCGGCGCTGCTGGCCGACATCGAGCGCTTTCAGGATGGGCTGGCGGTGGAGGCCTGGTCCGAACCGCTATGGCATCGACTGCGGCGGTTCGCGTCGCGCAATGCGGTTTTGCTTTGGCTGCTGGCGGCGTATGCGGGCGTCAAGTTCCTGCTGTTTTTTCTGCGAAATCTTTAAAGGAATCCCAGGCAGCGCGGAATACCATAGGGGGAGGAAGTAACGATGAATAAGATTCTGGTTGGACTGATCGCCGGAGCGATCCTGGGCGCGATCGATGGAGCCACGGCGTGGTTTACGCCGGAAGTGCGGCCGGCAATCGCGGGCATTATGGTGGGATCGTCGATCAAAGGCATGCTGGTGGGCCTGCTCAGCGGGTGGTATGCGCGCAAAGTGCAATCCACGAGAGGGGGGATCATATTGGGCGCGGCGCTGGGGCTGTTGTTCGCATTTCTGGTGGCGCTCATGCAGCACGCGCATTACCTGGAGATCATGCTGCCCGGCTTCGTCACCGGCGCGATCATCGGCTTTCTGACGCAGAGGACGGGAGTGCGCGCGCCGGCGAAGGCCTGAAAAAGCGGAGACAGAAGTCAGGAGTCAGGAGTCAGAAGCCGGAATCGCGGCGCTATTCTGTCTTCTGACTCCTGACTCCTGACTTCTAGCTACAATGGTTTGATGCTCAGGTTTTCATGCGCCGCCGCGGCGCTGCTCGCCGCTTCCGTCTTCGCCGCCGACTCGCATCTCGGTAACTTCCAGCAACTCACGCACGGAGGTCAGAATGCCGAAGCTTATTGGGCGCCCGATGGAAAGCGCCTGATCTTCCAATCCACGCGTCCGCCCAACGAGTGCGATCAGATGTACATCATGAATGCCGACGGGTCGGACCAGCACATGGTCTCGACCGGCAAAGGGCGTACCACCTGCGGCTACTTCCTGGCCGACAACCGGCATATCGTGTACGCCTCCACGCACGGCGCGGGCGACGCTTGTCCCACGCCGCCCGACCGCAGCCACGGATACGTGTGGGGCGTGTTCGCGGGCTACGACATCTACCTGGCGACCGACACTGGAAAGATTCTGAAACAACTGACGAATACGCCGGGATACGATGCCGAGGCGACTATCAACTGGAAAACCGGCAATATGGTGTACACCTCGCTGGCATCGGGCGACCTGGATTTGTGGACCATGAAGACGGATGGCTCGCACAAGCGGCAGATCACCAAGAAGGTGGGCTACGATGGCGGCGCAGTGTTCTCGCGGGACGGCCGTAAGCTGGTGTGGCGCGCCAACTATCCGAAAACGCCCGAAGACATGGCGCGCTACAAATCGCTGCTGGCCGACAACCTGACCGCGCCCATGAAGATGGAGATTGTCGTGGCGGACGCCGATGGCAGCCATGCTGCCACCATCACGGATTTCGGCTGCGCCAGCTTCGCCCCCACCTTCACTCCGGACGGCAAGAAAATCTTGTTTGCGTCGAATAAGCACGCCTGCGATACCCGCCAGTTTGAGCTGTACATGATGAACCTGGACGGCAGCGGCTTGGAACAGGTCACCGATTTCGGCGGCTTCACGTCTTTCCCGGAATTTTCGCCGGATGGCAAGACGCTGGTCTTTTGCTCGGACCGGGGCGCCAAGGAGAAGTACGAGTTTAATATCTTCACGGCGGATTGGAAATAGCCGAGTCGAGCGCGCGCGTTACATGGCTAGTAGCGCGGCCAGCAGGTCGATGCCGTCCCACAGGTTTTCCAGCCGGATGTTCTCGTCGAAGCTGTGCTGATTGTTATCGTGATTCGCGATGGGCACGGTGATAGTCGGCGCGTGCAGCGTCTCTTCGATCATATACAACGGCACGCTGCCGCCCATGGTCGGCAGCTTGATCACCGGGCCGCGCGCGGATTCCGCCGTGCGCAGCACCAGTTGCGAGATCGGCAAATCCATGGCCGTGCGCGCCGCCTTGTAGCCTCCGGGTTCCACAACCACTTTGGCGACTTTGGCGTACGACAGGCGCGTCTGGGCGTCCGGATCGCGGTCGACGATATAGTAGCCCTGCTTGCGGACGTGCTCGATCACGCGCGCGGCCGCGGCGTCGTGATCGATCCCTTTCACCAGACGGATATCGATCGACGCCGTGGCGGAAGCCGGAATGACGTTGCTGGCCTGCGCGCCGGTGCGCGCCGCGCTCATGCCGCGGATGTTCAGCGACGGCAGGTTCAACAGTTCCACCAGCTTCTTGCCGCCGCCTTCGGTGCCGCCCAGCCATAGCTCGCGCATCAGGTCGCGATCCACGTCCGGCGCTTCGGCCACCGCGCGGCGCTCGGTCTCGCTCAGCGGCTGGATGCCATCGTAGAAATGGTCGATGGTCACGCGGCCATTATCGTCCTTCATGGACGCGAGCAGCCGCGCCAGCATCATCGCCGGATTGGGCGCCCAGTTCCCGTAGTGGCCGCTGTGCAGTTCGCGCTTCGGCCCATAAACGGTGATATCGAGTTGGGTGATGCCGCGCGCGCCGAACACGATCTGCTGGCGGCGGCTCTGGTGTACCGGGCCATCGCAGATCAGCCAGACGTCGCTCGCGAGCAGGTCTTGGTACTTCGCGAGGATGCTGGCCAAGTGCGGCGACCCGGCTTCTTCCTCGCCTTCGAAAACGAACTTGATATTGGAGCGCAGCGGGATCCCAGCGGCTTTCAACGCATCGAGCGCCGTGGCGATGGCGATTATGGGCGCCTTGTCGTCCGACGCCGATCGCGCGTAAATGCGCCCATCGCGCAGCACGGGTTGCCAAGGCGGCGTGGCCCATTCTTTCGGATCGAGCGGCTGGCCATCGTAGTGCGCGTAGAAAATGACGGTGCGCGATGCGCCGGGGGTATCGATTTCGCCGAACACCACCGGAGGCGCGCCAGGCACCTCCAGCAGCCGCGTTTTCACTCCGCGCTTTTCGAGAATGGCGGATACCGCCACGGCATTGCGGCGGATGTTGGGCCCGTCGCTCGCCAGGTTTGGAATGGCGAGCAGGCCCGTGAATTCCGCGAGGATGGCCTGCTCGTGCGCCGCGCGCCATTGATGCGCGGCTGCGGCAGCCGGGTTCGCCTGCGCGTGCGCGAGCGCGGCGAACGCGGCCGATAAGAGAAGCGCTAAGAGCGCAGCCTTCAACTCAACTGCCCTTTGATGGGCAACTCGCGAATCCGCTTTCCAGTCGCGGCAAAGATTGCGTTGCAGATGGCGGGCGCGATAGGCGGCACGCCCGGCTCACCCACGCCGGCGGGCGCGGCATCGCTGGCGACGATGTGCACGTGCGTCTGCAAAGGCGCCTGATGCATGCGCGCCACCGGATAGCGGTCGAAGTTGGACTGTTGAATCCGCCCGCCCGCGACGGTGATCTCGCTCATCAGCGCGATACTCGTGCCAAATACGGCCGCACCCTCGAACTGAGATTTCACGCGATCAGGGTTGATGATACGCCCGGCGTCCACCGCAATATCCACGCGCGGAATCCGGATTTCGCTGCCATGCACTTCGACCTCGGCGACGGCGGCCACGTAGGTGAGAAAGCTGCGATGCACCGCGATGCCCAAGGCGCGTCCGGGCGCGGCCTTCTTGTTGGCCCAGCCGGATTTCTGCGCGGCCAGTTCGACCACATTCCGCAGCCGCGCCGTATCGAAAGGATACTTCGGATCGCTGCGGCCGCCCTTCAGGCCCTCTTTGCCGAAGTCGATATTGCGCGGCTGCCCGATCAATTCGAGCAGGTATTCCACGCGGTCGCGGCCGGCCGCCGCGGCCAGCTCATCCGTGAACGTCTGCACCCCGAATGCATGATAGATGTTCGAAACCGAGCGCAGCCATCCGATGCGCACATGCGCCTTGGCCGGGCCATTCTCCACGCGCAGATTGGGGATCGGATAAGGGATATCCGTCCATCCCATGCTGAGTTGGAAGCCGCCATACTCCTCGTTCGGATTCCCCTGCATGGCGATGGGCGGGAAGACGCTGCGCTGCAGCCACGCCGTGGGATGGCCGTGGTCATCCACGGCAGCTTTCATAAACAGCGCGGCCGGGGAATGGAAATAATCGAAGTGCACGTCGTCCTCGCGGCTCCAGACGATCTTGACGGGCTTGCCCACTTGCTTCGAGAGCAGCGCGGCTTCCGCGACGTAATCCGGCTTGGACTTGCGCCCGAATCCGCCGCCCAGCAGCGTCACATGGCAGGTGACATCTTCTTTCTTGATGCCCACCGCGCGGGCCACGGTCTCCTGCACGGCCTGCGGATTCTGAGTGCACGTCCAGGTGACGACTTTGCCGTCTTTGAATTCGGCGACAGCGGCCAACGGCTCCATGGCGGCGTGCGCCAGCATGGGCGTGTAGTATGAAGCCTCCAGCGTCTTGCCGCCTTTGGCGAATTCCGTGTCCACGTTGCCCGTTTCGCGCGCCACGCGGCCGGGCTTGCGGGCGGTGTCCAGCATCGCCTGCTTGTAACCGGCCGAATCGTAGGTTGCGTTCTCGCCCAGCTCCCATTCGATTTTCAGTTTCTTGCGCCCCTGCAGCGCCGTCCAACTGTTGTCGGCGATCACCGCCGGGCCGCCCAGCGGCTTGAAGCCGTATGGCGGCTTGGCCAGATCCAGCATGACCACCTGCTGAACGCCCTTCACCTGCTTAGCTTCGGCATCGTCGCAAGTTTTCAACGCGGCGCCCATCACCGGGGGACGTTCGATGGCCGCGTAGACCATCCCCGGCATGCGCGCGTCGATGCCGAACATCGCTTGGCCGGTGACAATGGGCTTCAAATCGACGATGGGGATGTCCTTGCCGATATAGCGGAACTGATCGGGCGTCTTGAGCCGGATGGCGCCTTGATGCGGAGCGGTGGCCGTCGAAGCCAATTCAGCGAGTGCCCCGTATCCCAGCTTCCGGCCGGTCTTGACGTGCACCACAAAGTGGTTTTGCCCGCGACATTCGTTCGGGGGCACGTCCCACTTGGTTGCCGCGGCGTTTTCGAGCATGGTGCGCGCCGTCGCGCCCGCCAGCCGCAGCTTGTCGTAGAAATCGCGCACGGAACAGGAGCCGTCGGTGTCTTGCGAGCCGTATTTCGCATCGCCCAACGCCTGAATCACCTGCACGCGCGCCCAGTCCGCTTCCAATTCGTCCGCCACGATCATGGGCAGCCCGGTGCGGCAGCCGGTGCCCATCTCGGAGCGGTGCGCCACAATTTTCACGGCGCCATCCGGCTCGATGCCCAGATACACGCTGGGCTGCCAGGTACCGGCGCCCTTCAGCTTCGGGACCAGCGGCGCGGCGACGATCAGCGTGCCGGCCGAAAATATCTGGCCCAGAAAGCCGCGGCGCGAAACCCTGCTAATGACGGGGCTAATAACGGGGTCGATTGCGGGTGTCATGCTTGCACCCCCGCCGCCATCTTGATCGCTTGGCGGATGCGTTGATAGGTCCCGCAACGGCAGATGTTGCCCTGCATGGTGGAGTCGATGTCCTTATCGGTGGGATGCGGCTTGGCCTTCAGCATGGCGGCCGCCTGCATGATCTGGCCGCTCTGGCAATATCCGCATTGCGGCACGTTGCAGGCCTCCCAGGACTTCTGCAGCGGATGGTCGCCCGCGGCGCTCAGCCCCTCGATGGTGGTGATGCGCTTGCCCGCCGCCACCCGCATGGGAGTCTGGCAACTGCGCGCGGCCTCGCCGTTGACGTGCACGGTGCATGCGCCGCACAGGCCTTCGCCGCAGCCGAATTTCGTTCCCGTCAGCGCGAGGTCGTCGCGCAGGTACCAGAGCAACGGCATGTCGGGATCGCCGTCGAAGCGGGATGTCTTGCCGTTTATGGTGAGTTGAATCATGTCACTGCCTCTTTGGTTAGTATACGCCTGCCAACGGGCGGGTTCTGGAGAACCCGCGCAGGCCTGGAGGCCCGCCCCACGCTACTGGAATAGCTGGGGAGCGAATTCGTTCAGATAGTTCCGCCAGTTGATCCACGTGTGCCCGCCGGGGCTCTCGCGGAAGAACGGCGTGAAGCCGTGTTTCTTCAGCATCTCCATGGTGGCTTTGGTGGTGGGGATCAGCCGGTCGTCGCTACCGGTGCCGAACCACAGCAGCTTCAGACCGGATTTCAGGGCGGCGTCGTCCAGCATGGCGGCACGTTGCTGCTCCCATTCGGGCGGAGGCGCGGGCGAAGGCGGTCCTCCACGTCCGAAAGAGAAGACACCGGCGCTGAATACGCCTATATAACCGAACCGGTCCAGGTGCGACATCGCGATATTCAACGTCTGCCCTCCACCCATGGAAAGGCCGGCCATGGCCACATGCGCACGGTCGGTCAGGGTGCGGTAGTGCTGTTGGACAAAGGGCACGATGTCGTCCATGAAATCTTCGGCGAATTCATCGCGCGTGGGACGTGCTGCTCCCGGCATCGGCGGATTGACGGAAGTGTGACCCGCCGGCATCACCACGATCATAGGCTGCGCCTTCCCGGCCGCAATGAGATTGTCCATGATGAATCCCGCGCGGCCCACCGACGTCCACGAATCGTCGGAGTCGCCCGAGCCATGCAGCAGATAGAAGATCGGAAACTTGCCGCGTCCCATTTCATATCCGGGCGGCGTATAGACATGCATGCGCCGGAAGCGCGAGAGCGCCTTCGAGTAATAAGTCACGGAAGCTACCGCGCCATGCGGCACGTTGGCCGTATCCATGAATGCCGCGCCGGGCACGTAGACCAGGCTCCAGTCGTTAGTGTTCGATTCGCTCACCGCCGGATTTCGCGGGTCCATGGTGGGGACGCCATCCACCACGAACGTGTAGCGGTACGCGCCGGGCTCGGTCGGGGTGACAGTCGCCGACCAGACGCCGTCGTCGTCCTTTGAGAATGCCGGGCCTTCGCGCGGCAGCCCTTGTATGTCGCTGGCGCGCAGCCCGACCGTCTTCGCATTTGGCGCCAGAATGCGGAACACGATGCTGTGGTCCGGCAAGACTTCAGGCGAAACCACTCTCATCGCCAGTTGCATTGCTGTCGGGGGAGCAGCAGGCGGCGCGGTCTGGGAAGCCGCCGGAGCTGCGCCTTGCGCGCGTGCGATGCCGCTCGCAACCGAGCAGGCCAAAACAGCGGCTGCAATCCATAATGTTCGTTTCATCGGTGATTCTCCTTATACTTGTGACTCAGGTGTCTCCCACATTCCCGATTCCGCCGACCGGAACAGCGCATCGATCACTGCCATGTTGCGCACGGCGTCCTCAAGTGGCACCGGCACGTCGCCCTCGCCACGCACGGCTCGCGAGAACAAGTCGCCCTGAATGGTGTACTGGTCGCACACCGGAAATGTTTCGGTTTGAATGCCGGCGCCAAACAAGTCGGAGCCGTCGTCCAGGAAGATGCGGCAGGGCCGGTCCGGGGGCGCGTTGAATGGGATTTCGATCTCGATCCGGCCGCGCGTTCCGAACAACTGCATGCGCTGACAGGGTACCAGTTGGGTGGAGCAGGTGAAGACCGCCTGGCCGGAAGGAAAATCGAGCATGGCGGAAGTAAGGCGGTCCGTATGCATCTCCGGGTCGCGCTCCAGCAGGGCCATCGCGCGGCGGGGTTCCTCGCCGAAGACGAAGCGCGCGGTGTTGATGGGGTAACAGCCGATATCGAACAGCCCGCCGCCGCCCCACGCGCGCACATTGCGGATGTTGGCGGCGTCGCGATTGAAATAGCTGAAGAAGCCCATCACGGCGCGCAGTTCGCCGATGCGGCCGCCGCGCACCAACTCGCGGGCGCGCAGCCATTGCGGGTGCGTGCGCACCATGAAAGCCTCGCCCATCTTCACGCCGGTGCGCGTCTGCGCTTCGAGCAACACGCGGGCTTCGGCGGCGTCGAGCGCCAGCGGTTTTTCGCAGAGCACGTGCTTGCCGGCCTCGGCCGCGCGCACCGACCAGGGCACGTGCAGGTGATTGGGCAGGGGGTTGTAAACCGCATCGATTTCGGGATCGGCCAGCAGTTCCTCGTAGGAGCCGTAGGCTTTCGGGATGCCCAGGGCCGCAGCCGCCTGCTGGGCCTTCGGCAGGTCGCGCGAGGCGATGGCGGCGATTTCGCACCACTCGCCGCGCTGCATCGCGGGAATCACTTTCTTTACGGCGATATGGGCGGCGCCCAGGACTCCCCAGCGGACTTTGCGCATCGTTCCAGCCTCAATGTTCCACCTTATAGCATAGCTACGGCAGTTGGGAGCGGTTCATGCGATATTGGTCCTGATTGGCCGAGTCGCGACAACGCATCGTGGTGCTGGTGGGCTTGCCCGGGTCCGGCAAATCGACATGGTTGGAGCGGCAGGGGATCGTGGGGATCTCATCGGACTGGATCCGCCAGGTGCTGGCCGACGATGCCAGCGATCAGACCATTCACGCGCGCGTCTTCCTGACCATGCGGTATCTGCTGCGCCACCGGCTGGCGATCGGGCGGCCCGTTTCCTACGTAGATGCGACGCACCTGACGCCCGAAGAGCGGCGGCCGTACATCCAAATCGGGCGCTGGTATGGCTGCGACGTGGAGGCTGTGTATTTCGACGTGCCGCTGGAGGTTTGCCGGGCACGGAATCTGCGGCGCGAGCGGGTGGTGCCGGATGAGGCCATGGAGCGCATGGCGGCGAAGTTGACGGCGCCGGATGTGGCGGAGGGATTTACGAAGGTCACGGCCGTGAACCGATAGCGCATGGTACACTGACTCATGCAGGTCACCCTCGAAATCCCGGACCATCTGGCGCTACCCTTGCTGCCCCCAGGCCGGAATCCCGCGCGCGTAGCTCTGGAGGCGATCGCGCTGGAAGCCTACCGTGAACGCCGCCTCACCGGTTATCAGCTCCGTTCGCTTTTGGGTATAGCGTCCCGCTACGAGCTCGATGGGTTCCTCAAAGAGCATCGGATCGAGAAGTATACCCGCGAAGATTTTGAGCAGGATCTCGCCAGCCTCGGCGAGTGAGAGGCGAGGTCTCGGCCACCCTGCATGAGTGTTGTCGCCGACAGCGGCCCGCTCTATTACCTGGCGCTAATCGGAGAGGCAACCGTGTTGCAACCCTTATACACCCGCGTGTTCGTACCAGCAGCAGTTGTCGGAGAAATGCTGCAGCCCCGGACGCCGGACGCGGTTCGAAGTTGGATCTCGCAGCGGCCAGACTGGCTCGAAGTGCGGCCGGACCCGGCGCCCGATGCTACCCTGGGTTTCCTCGATCAAGGTGAAGGCGCGGCCATCACCCTCGCGCTGGCGCTGCGTGCCACGCGCGTCTTGATCGACGACTGGGAAGGGCGCGCCGAGGCCGTGCGCCGAAATCTGCGCGTGACCGGGACCTTGGGCGTGCTTGTCCTGGCACAGCGACGAGGACTGCTCGACTTTGAGACCGCGCTCGCGCGTCTGTCTCAGACGAACTTCTATCTTTCGGCGGAACTCCTCCAGCTCGTGCGGCGCCGGTTGTCGGGCGGGAACAAACCGTAAGCATCGGGACGCGGTACGCAGAGTGCCTGCGCTACTTGCGGACCAGCTCGTCCTTCTCCACCTTGCCGTCCCGGATATGAATCACCCGATGGGCGTGCAGGGCGATATCGTGCTCGTGGGTCACCAGCACGATGGTATTGCCCTGCTGGTGCAGGCGCTCGAACAGCGCCATGATCTCGTTGCCGGTGACGCTATCCAAATTCCCGGTAGGCTCGTCGGCCAGCAGAATGGAGGGATTGTTCACCAGCGCGCGGGCCACCGCAACGCGCTGGCGCTGGCCGCCGGACAGCTCGTTGGGCTTGTGCATCATGCGAGCTTCCAGGTCCACCTGGCGCAAGGCGGCCTTGGCGCGCTCGGTGCGCTGGTCCGAAGGAGTGCCGCTATAGATCAGGGGCAGTTCCACGTTATGCAGTGAAGTGGCGCGCGGCAGCAGGTTGAACGTCTGGAAAACGAATCCGATCTCTTTGTTGCGGATGCGCGCCAGTTCGTCGTCCGTCATCTCGCTGACCAGCCGGCCGTTGATGTAATATTGCCCCTTGCTGGGCGTGTCCAGGCACCCGATCAGGTTCATCAGCGTGGACTTGCCGGACCCGGACGGGCCCATGATGGCCACATACTCGCCGCGCATGATAGTGATATCCACGCCCGAAACCGCGTGGATCTCCTGGTCGCCCATGATGTACGTCTTCCACAGGTCGTACGTGCGGATAACGATACCGTCGCGCTTCAGTTGCTCGCCGCGTTCGATCAGCTCTTTCTCTGCGAGTGCTTGTGCCATGGGGGAGGGACCTACGCCTTCTGCGGCAACGGGGACTTATTATCCACCTTCACCTGAGCTTCGTTGCGCAGGGTGCGGATTACCTGGTAGCTGCCGGTAACGATCTCGTCGCCCTCTTTGAGGCCGGTAAGGACTTCGATATCGGTCGCGCCGGTAATGCCGGTTTCCACTTTGCGGAATTCAGCCTTGCCGCCGGCGATCACGAAGACGCCCTGGACCTCTTCCTTGCGCGCCTTCTCCTCGGCCGGGGTCAGCCTGACGGCGGTGACCGCGGCGGCGCCGGTCTTGGGCTTCGGTTCCAGGTCGCCTTTCTGCCGGATGGTGAGCGCCTGAATCGGAATGGTGAGCGCGTTCTTGCGCGTGGCGGTAGTGATTTTGGCGGTGCAGGACAGGCCCGGACGGATATCGTCGGGCGGGTTGTCCATAGCCACCACGACCTTGAAGTCCTTGGCTTCCTGGCTGGAGACCGCGCTCTGGGAAGCGGCCAGGCCGGTCGAGCGTACGATGGCCGTGTCTCCAATCTCGATCACGTGCCCTTTGAAGATCTTGTCGGGTATGGCGTCGACCGTGATATCCGCCTTTTGACCGAGCGCCACGCTGATGATGTCGGTCTCATCCACCTTCACCTCGGCGGTGATCAGGGACATGTCGGCGATGGTCATGATGTTGCTGCCCGCCAGATTCGTGACGCCGGGTATCACGGTCTCGCCCTCGCGCACGGGCAGGTTCGTCACCACACCATCGATGGGCGCATAGGAATCGTATTTATGCAGCATGTCCGAGTATTGCGCCAGCACGGCGTTGGCTTGCGCCACACGCCGTTGCGCGGATGCCAGTTGGGCCGCCGTCTGTTCGCGTTGCGAGTGGCCCTGCACCAAGCGGGTCTGCTGTTCGTTCAAGGCGGCAGCGGCGGCGTCATAGGCCGCCTTCTTGGCGTCGAAATCCTGCTTGGCCAGAAGCTGGTCCTTGAACAACTCCTTGGCGCGGTCGTAATCCAGTTTGGCGTGGTCCAGATCGGACTGGTAATGATCGATTACGGCCTGCTGCGTGCGCAGGTTTTCGTCCGCGACCTTCAGCCCGGCTTCGGCAGCATTGGAATCCGCTTCCGCCGAGCTCACCTGGGCTTTCTGGGAGGCCACCTGCGCCTCGGGCTGGATATTTTCGATACGCGCCACCAACTGCCCCTTCCTCACATGGTCGCCTTCCTTGACCAGGATCTCGGTGAGTATGCCGAGGGCGTTGGCGCCGATATTGATGTAGTTCTTGGGCTTGATCTCGCCCGATGCGGTCACCAGGCTGGTAAGGTCCTGGCGCACCACTTTCCCGGTCTGGACGGCCACCACGCCGCGCTTACTGTAGACGGTGCTGGCATAAACGCCGATGCCCAGCGCAAGCACAACCAGGATAATGAGGATGGTTTTCCATTTGCTCTTCACGAATGCGGACTCCTAGGTAGCCGACGATAATTAGACGCAATTCTTAACGGGAGAGTTCAATAAACATCTTAACACCGGCGTGGCGCTCGCACTCGTGTATGCCATGTCGAGACTCGACCCCTCCGGGGACACTCCCTACGGCCACCTTACGCTGTCCGGCGGGGTGTTGTGGCACTGGTTGGAATCGGTCACGCCGGAAGAAATCAGGGCGCAGGCGTTCTCGGTAGCCGTGCGCAGGGCCAGTTCCCGGGTGCTCGCCGCGGCTGTCCGGCAGGCCTGGCGCCCCTGGAAAGTAACGCAGACCTCGCAGCGGATGCGGCCGGTGTTCAGGGTCGAATAAACGACGAAACCGGCCACCACCGCCAGGAACAGAATGCCCAACCAAACGCTTGTTTTCACGCGAAGAAATTGCCCATATGGCGGAACTTGGAGTACCGCTGCTGTACGAGTTGGTCGGGGCCCAGTTCGGAGAGGCCCTCCAGCGCCTGGAGCAGGCTACCGCTCAGAAGACGCGCTGCGGCGTCGGCATCTTCGTGGGCACCGCCGGCCGGCTCCTCCACCACGGTGTCGATCAGGCCCAGTTTGAGCAGTTCCTCGGCGGTCAGCTTGAGGGCCGCCGCCGCCAGTTCCGCCTTGGTCGAATCGCGCCAGATGATGGCCGCGCAGCTTTCCGGCGAAATCACGCTATAGATGGCGTTTTCGAGCATCAGCACGCGGTTGCCAACGCCCAGCGCCAGGGCGCCGCCGCTGCCGCCTTCGCCGATGCAAATCGTGATCACGGGCACCGCCAGACGGGCCATTTCCCGCAGGTTTCGGGCGATGGCTTCGGCCTGGCCGCGCTCCTCGGCGTCGATTCCCGGATACGCTCCGGGGGTATCCAGCAGGGTCACCACGGGCCGGCCGAACTTGGAAGCCAGTTGCATGACGCGCAGCGCCTTGCGATAGCCTTCCGGCTTCGGCATGCCGAAATTCCGATAAAGCTTCTGCTTGGTGTCGCGGCCCTTCTGTTCGCCCACCACCATCACCGGGCGTCCGCCCAGGAATGCCGCGCCGCAAACGATGGCCGGATCGTCTCCGAACAGCCGGTCGCCGTGGATCTCCCGAAAATCCGTAAAGACGCGCTCGATGTAGTCGAGCGCGTGGGGGCGTTTGGGATGCCGTGCAAGTTGTACGCGCCGCCAGGCGTCCGCGCGTGCCTGGTCAGATGCCGGCATTTGCTGAGGCCCTGGAAAACCAGTGGGTTCCGGAAACACTTCACTCATATTAACAGAATATTAATGTTAGCCTCGGAACAGCTTCTCCAGCTTCTGCAACGGTTCCTCGATCCGCTGCAGTTTGGTCAGCACGCCGGCAAACAGATCGCCCGTCTTGGCGAAGCGGTCCGGAGCGTTGTAGATATTGAACTGGCCCGGCGTCAACCCCGGCTGCACCTCGCTCCAGGCCAGAGGCGTAGCCACGGGCGCGCCCGGATAGGCGCGCAATACATACGGCGCGGCGATGGTTTTGGATTTGCCGTTCTGCACCCAGTCGAAATATACGCGGCCTTTCTGGCGCTTGGAAACGGCGCGCGGCGCGGTGAACAGCTCGGGCCGGTCGCGCTGCACCAGGTGCGCCAGGATTTCGGCGAAGGTGCGGCTCTCTTCGTAGCTATAAACAGGCTCCAGCGGAATATAAATGTGCATGCCATCGCCGCCGGTGGTCTTGGGATAGCCCCTCAGCCCGATGGCTTCCAGCTTCTCGCGCACCAGCAGGGCGGCCTCCACGATCATGTCGTAGGGGCAATCCTGCGGGTCCAGGTCGATCAGCACGAAATCGGGATTATCGAGCGTGGGGGAATGGCTCATCCAGGGGTTGTGGTCGATACAGCCCAGATTCACCAGATACAGCAGGCTGGCGCGGTCTTGGGCGAAGACATAGCGGATAGGGGCCTCTTTGTGGTCGGACTGGATTTCCTCCGCGCGCAACCACGGCGCGAAGGTGAGGGGCGCGTCCTTTTGGAAGAAGAACTGTTGCGCGATGCCGTTGGGATATCGCTTGAGCGAGAGCGGGCGGTCCTTGAGGTGCGGCAGGATGAGCGGCGCGACCGCGTCGTAGTAGTTGAGCAGGTCGCGTTTGACGATGCCTTCGGCCGGATAGAAGACTTTGTTCAAGTTGGTGAATTTCAGAGGGTGGCCGTCGATGGTGAGGGTAACTTCGTTGGCGGCGTCCGGGAGCAACGTCTCCCTGGACAGGCCGGAGGCCTGTCCTACCATTTCGCGGACGCAGTCGCGCGGATTCACATCTTGACGCAGGCCGAGATAGACGGGCGCGCGCAACCTGCCTTCGCCCGTCCAGTTGGCGAACTTCACCTCCGCCACCAGTTCGGGTTTCACCCAGGTGACGTCTTTTCCCACTTTGGGGTCTTTGGGCAGATGGGGGAACGGCGCGTGCGGAGTGGCGAGCGGGTCGAGTTTCTGGCGCAGGAAGGCCAGCGCCTTCTGGTCGAAGCCGGTGCCCACGTTGCCCGCCCAGACCAGCTTGCCGTTGTCGTACAACCCCAGCACCAGCGCGCCGAAGTGGTCGCGCTCGCCGGCCGTAAAGCCGCAGATCACGAACTCCTGCCGCTCAACGATTTTGATCTTGATCCACTCGCTGCTGCGGCGCGATTCATAGCGGCTGCCGGCGCGCTTGGCCATCAGTCCCTCGATGCCGGTTTCGCGCGCGGCTTGCAGCATGGCGTCGCCGGCGCCCGGGAAATGCTCGGAATAGCGCAGCACGGCGGTGGGCGTGAGGATGGATTCCAGCAGTTGCTTGCGCTCGATCAGCGCCACCTGGCGGAGGTCGTAGCCATTCAGGTACAACAGATCGAAAGCGAAATAGACTACCGGGTGCGAGCGCGCCATGTGCGATACGGCATTGGCGTCGGATTGCGCGATACGCGGCTGAATCAGCTCGAAGCGCGCCGCACCCTTTTCGTCGAGCGCCGCGATTTCGCCATCGAGGATGGCCTGGCTGGCGGCGATATAGTGCGGGATGACGCTGAGCTCGGGATATTGCTTCTCGCAGGAATGGCCGGTGCGGGAGACCAGGCGAAGGGCTTCCTGTTCGATGAAGCAGATGGCGCGCACGCCGTCCCACTTGACCTCGAACAACCATTCGTCGCCGCGCGGCGGAGTCTCGGCCAGCGCCGCTTTCATGGGGCTGATGGCGGTGGGCATGGCGGCCTTCACCGCGCCTTTGAGCGATGCGGGGTCAAGGCCGGTTTTTTTTTTGCCGGGAGGCGCGGATTTGACGGCGGTCTTGGATGGGTGCTTCGCGGGCCGGCTCTTCCATTCGCGCCGCGGATCGCCGGCGGTCTCCTGTTTGGTTTTGCGCGCCGGCAAACCCTGCGCGATCTCCTGCTGGGTGCGGCCGGAGAGCACGCTCCAGGCGTATTGCTCGATGTCCCAACCGGGCAGCGCATCGGCGTCGCGCTTCTTGATCAGCAGCCACTCGTTGCCCTTGCCTCGGTTTTTCATCAGGACCAGGGCGAACTCGCCCTTAAGCTTTTCGCCATGCAGGCGGAACTTCAAGTCGCCGCGCGCAAGCTGTTCTTCGACGGGTGCGTCGCCCAGCAGTTCCCAGGCGCCGCGGTCCCACAGCATCACGCTGCCCGCGCCGTAGTTTCCGGCCGGAATGTTGCCTTCGAATTCTCCATATTCGAGCGGATGATCTTCCACTTTCGCGGCCAGGAACTTGGAGAGCGGCTCGAGCGATGGGCCTTTGGGAACCGCCCACGAAACCAGCACGCCGCCGATCTCCAGGCGGAAATCGTAGTGCAGGCGCGTGGCATCGTGCCGCTGCACGTAAAAGCGCGGCGCCGTGGCAGGCGAAACCGCCTGCCCCACTTTGGTTTGAGGAGGCGGCTCGGGAGTCTTTTCGAATTTGCGTTTGCGAACGTATTCTTCCAGTGCCATAAAGCCTTGCCCCGCCTCCATTTACATGATATCTTGCCAAAGTGGGGTGAAGCGTAAATGGCCAGCACAGTATGGAAGGGACATCTGACGTTCGGGCTCGTTTCGCTGCCGGTGCGCTTGTACAGCGCCGCGCGCGGAGAGAGCGTGAGTTTCAATCTGCTGCACGCCAAGGATAATTCGCGCATCAAGCAGGTCACCTATTGCCATGCGGAGGACCAGCCGGTGCCGCGCAGCGAACTGGTGAAGGGCTACGAATACGAGAAGGACCATTACGTGGTGATCGAGGAGGAGGACATCAAGAAAGTCGCCCCCAAGACCGCCAAGGTGATGGAGATTCTGGAATTCGTGAAGGGCGACACGGTGGACGCCATCTACCTGGAAAGCTCGTATTACATGGCGCCCGATGGAGGCGGCGAGAAGCCCTACGCGCTGCTGTTCGCGGCGATGGGGCAGTCGAATTATTACGCGCTGGCGAAGATCGCCATGCATAATCGGGAGCACATCGTGATCCTGCGGCCGGGCAAGAAGGGCATCCTGCTGCACACCATGTACTATGCCGACGAGATCCGGCAGGTGGACGAATTCCGCACCGATACGGACCTGGTGAAGCCCAACGAGCTGGCCATGGCCAACATGCTGATCGATACGCTGAAGGCAGATTTCGAGCCGGAGAAATACCACGATACCTATCGCGACAACCTGATGGCGATGATCGAAGCTAAGAAGGAAGGGCAGAAGGTGGTGGAGACGCCGGAGCCGCACTTCGCGCCGGTAATCGACATCATGGAAGCGCTGAAGCGCAGTTTGGCGGAGAAGAAGAAGCCGGTACAGGCGGCCACCGCGGCGGTTGGCGACGCGCAGGGAGAATCGCCCGCCGAGCCGGCAGCGAAGAAGCGCGCGCGCCGGACGAAAGCGGTATAGTTCCTGTGAATGCGGGCTTGACAACATTTTGCCTGTGGAAGTGTGGCATAATGTAATTGAGGCGTCTGGTAATGAATACCGCCACGGTACAGATGGGTGATTGGCTTGGCCTGCAGGCTCCGGGGACCGAGACGGAAGTGCTGCGCATCGTGGAAGGGAAGCTCGCGCCCACGGTCATTGAACGGCTGATTTCGCTCGGCTTGCAGCGCTCGGAGATTGACGCGGCCATCATTCCGCTCAGAACGCTTCAGCATCGCCGCTCCCGGCATGAGAGGCTGACCGTCGAGGAGTCCGACCGTGTATTGCGCGTGATCCGCGTGCTGGCGCTGACGGAATCCGTTTACGGAAGCCGTGAGCGGGCTTTAGCCTGGCTGCGAAATCCGCATGCGCGGATCGAAGGCCGCGCGCCGCTGTCTCTTCTCAATACGGACACCGGCAGCCGGATTGTCGAAGAACTGCTCATTCAGATTGACGAGGGCATGTTCATCTAGATGATCCTCTGGAGGATCAGCCGGCATCGCGACCTCAGCGGAGCGGGCGGACTGAAGGTTTCCGGCCGATGGCATTATGCGGGCCAGCCCATCGTTTATCTGGCCGGAAGTCCGCCCGCGGCGCTATTGGAGGTATGTGTGCATACCTCCGCGAGCGATGTGCCGCCGGAGTTCACGCTGCTGAGAATTGAGGGCCCCGACCTGGCGGTTTCTGTCGTCAAGCCCAAAGACTTGCCCGAGGATTGGAGGACCCGTCTCGAAGCAACTCGCGGCCTGGGGACGGCATGGCTTAAGGCGAAGAAGGAGCTGCTGTTGCAGGTACCCAGTGCGATTGTCCCTGAAACAGCCAATTTCCTTTTCAACCCGATGCACACCGGCGCAGCAGAGTTCCGCATTACGGACGAATTTGCGTACTCATTCGACATCCGCCTCAAAACGTAACGGCGGCTTCTATCCGAACATACCGGCAAGGGCGCTGGCTGCCAACACCCAGATAATCCAGGGCGCCGCAACCAATATCACGGCCTTCGAGAAAGGCACCTTGCGCGTGCCCGCCGATATCCCGACCGCTAGCAGCAGGATCGTCCAAATCGTAAAGAGATCGAACGAAGTCGCCAGGGTGTAAATAAACTTGCCGGAGTTCGGGGGCGCCTCCAGGAATCCGCCGAGGTTAAAAAAAGGCAGCGGATTCTGGAGGTTGAAATCCTCGGGGTTCTTGGTGAGCATGACCACGATGGCCAGAATGCCGGCGATCACCCGGGGCAGCATGGCCCAGGCGCTCATGGCAAACGTTTGGTTGAATTTCAGCGCCGCGCCCCCTAGCTTGCACATCAAGACGATTACACCGCCGACGATGAGGGCGGTTATGGGAGGGCCTACCACGGCGCCGGCATAGCCAATAATGGGCGCGAACTTGCCCTGCATCTGGATGGCGTTCTCGCGGGCCTGCGCGTCCATCTGTTGCATGCGCGAATTGGTTTCGGCCATTTGATGGAAGTACCGGTCCCAGCCAACCTTCGTGGTGAAGATGTAGACGAAGGCCAGGCCTAAGACGATCGTCAGGACGAGAGGCACGATCCAACTGGGCTTAGCGGCGATATCGGCAAAGGCCTTCTTGGGGTCGAGGAGCACGCCTGAGATGCGGCCAACATCACCCATCGGCGGAGGGGCATTTTCGGGAGCGGGTTCAGGTGTCATAAGAATCGGATGTCCGAGGGGGGATTATATCACCTTCAATCCTTCAGCGCATCATTGATCCGGCCGGTCAACATATCCACAAACCGCTCGGGCACGAACCCGTTCATCCGGCTGATCACTTCGCCGTGGCGGTCCAGGACGATGGTGGTGGGAATCGACATGATCGCCAGCACGCGCGAAAGCCCGTCATCGAAATAGACCTGTTGCGGCGACCAGTGGCTTTCCTTTAGGAACGGGGCCACCAACTCGCGCTCGTCGTCGGTGGCGATGGAGAGAAACACCACGTCCGGAGAATTGTGGAAGCGTTGTTTGACCTGCTCGTAAAGGGGGTGCTGGGCGCGGCAGGGGCCGCACCAGGTGGCCCAAAAATCGAAGACCACGGCCTTGCCCTTCAAGGAAGCGATGCGCAGCTTGGCGCCATCCACGCCCGAGATCGTAAAATCCAGGATATTACTGGCCTGCGCGTTCGGATCGTTCTGGCGCAAGCGCAGGGCGCGGGCCGCCAGCAGCCCGGTAGTGCGGTCGTAGGCTTCCAGGAGCAGGTCGCCCATACCCTTTTCCGAACCGTAGATTTTGCGGTAGATGTCGCCCAGTTCGGCGCGGTCCTTGGCGCGGTCGTTGTCCGTATTGCGCATATCGGGGATGGCGAAGGCGTCGGCATAAGGGCTCAGCGCATCCCGATCCTTGCCGGCGCGCACCAGCCAGCGGCCGATTTCCCGGGCGGACTCGGCCGAAGGATAGGTTTCATAACCCCGCCGGGCCAGCGCGACGGCCTCGTCGAGCTTACCCAAGTTTCCGCTGGCGCGCGCTTCGCAGGCCAGCACGTGCCCCAATCCTTTATCCACTTCTTCCTGCCACTGGGCCACGCTCATGTGGCCCGGGGGAGGCTGGCTGCGTGTCTGGCGCAGCAGTTCTTCATAGTGCCGGGCGTATTTCAGCGCGCGCTCCGAAGTGTCGACGGAGCTGGAGACCAGCAGGGCGCGGACGACCCTATCCAAAATCTGGACATCGGACGGTTCGCGCGCCAGCACACGCTCGCCGTACTCGATCACGCGTTTATTGTCCTTGGCTTCGATGGCCGCCTTGACCAGCGCCCGCTCGATTTCGCCGCGGCGCGTGGAATTCGGATACTTGGCGAGGTGCATTTCCAGCGCGCGGATGAAATCGACCGGGCTGTTGCCGGCCTCCGACACCGCCTGGCTTAACTGCTGGGCTTCGTCGGAAGCAGGCGGCACATTCTGCGCACGGCCCAGCATGGCGAAGCACAGAGCGGCACAGAAGAGTCTCATTTTGGCGGGACGGCAGCGCACGGCGCTGCCCCACATCGAAATTGGTCGGCCAGGCCGGCCGCCCGCGTGCGGGCCTGATGCATGTAGCTCTCGTTCTTGGCGATGCGGTCGAGCAGCGGCAGATACTGCGCAGGGTCCACCAGGCGCTTGCGGTCGTAGGCCGATTCCAGCAAGAGCAAGGCCTGCATGACGCCCAGGCGGTCGTACTTGGCGGACACTTCCAGGTTGGTGAGGAGCTGCTCGGACTCGCTGATGCGCTCGAACCAATCGGCCAGGGCCTGCGCCGCGGGGTCCTCGGAGAAATTGAATTTGATCTCGTTCTTCTTGGCGCCATCCACGAAGCGGAACGTCTTGTTGCCCATAAACGCGACCTTCAAGGGCGACTCGATCGGGTGGTCGAAGTAGCCGAGCTTGGCGGCCAGATCGAACATCCCGGCGACCTCCGCCGCACTCAACTGAAAGCGCGCCGGGTTGTCGTCATGCTCATCCTCTCTATAGTCGCCAGCGCCGGTCTTGTCGACGCTGATCGCCACGTAGGCGGGCGTGCTGTTGGGGAACGACTTGGAGAAGTAGAGACGGGGGACGTCCGCCGCTTGGGCCGCGCCGGCCGCCGCCAGGGTTATGCAACAGAGGAATGGCGAGGACCATTTCATGGTTAGTCGGGCAGGCGCCGATTGGCAATCGGCGCGCAGGATGCCATCCTGCCCCACGGAGCGTGCGTGGCGTGGCAGATGGCCACCGCCAGCGCATCGCAGGCGTCTTCCGATTCGATCATGGAATCCAGCCCCAGCAGAGACTGCACCATTATCTGGACCTGCCGTTTGCCCGCCTGGCCATAGCCCACCACGCTGACCTTGATTTCCAGCGGCGAATACTCTCCCAATTCCAACCCGGCCTCCGCGATGGCCAGCAGGGCGACGCCGCGCACGTGCGCCAATTTCAAAGCGGTCCTGACGTTTGCCGCATAAAACACCTGCTCGACGGCGGCGGCCGCGGGGGCATGCCGACGGATGACTTCCCGCAGCCCGCGCGCGATTTCATGGAGGCGCGCCTCGAAGGGATCCCGCACGTTGGTAGAGATGACGCCGGAGGATATCAGCTTGTGGCCGCCGCCGTCGGATTCAATGACGCCGTAACCGGTCCGCCGCGCGCCGCAATCGACCCCCAGCACCAGCACTTTATTGGGCCAACGCCTCCAACTCCTTTTCGTCGATATCGAAGTTGGAATACACGTTCTGCACGTCGTCCTGCTCTTCGAGCGCCTCGCTCAGCCGCAGCATGGCGCCCGCATTCTTGCCCTCCAGGCGCACCAGATTTTTCGGAAGCATGGCGATTTCGGCGGAGTCCGCGGTGAGCTTGGCCTTCTCGATGGCCGCCACTACGGCTTCGTGAGCTTCGGGCGGCGAAACGACTTCCCATTGGTCGCCTTCATCGCGCAGGTCGTCCGCGCCGGCATCCAGCACGATGTCCATGAGTCGTTCTTCGCTGGCCTGGTCGCGCGGCACGTAGACATGGCTCTTGCGCTCGAACATCCAGGCCACGCTGCCCACCTCTCCGAGATTGCCGCCGTTCTTCGAAAAGCAATGGCGGATTTCGCTGACCGTGCGGTTGCGATTATCGGTGGCGACCTTAACCAGAACGGCGGCGCCGCCCGGCCCATAGCCTTCGAACATGACTTCGTCGATTTGGCCTCCCTCCAACTCGCCGGTGCCGCGCATGATGGCCTTCTTGATGTTATCGGCGGGCATGCTGACCCCTTTGGCGGCCAGGATGGCGGTGCGCAGGCGGGGATTGGCGTCCGGATCGCCCCCATTGCGGGCGGCGATCATAATTTCCTTGATGATGCGCGTAAACGTTTTTCCGCGCTTGGCGTCCAGTGCGGCCTTCTTGT